>JACLAD010010376.1_pt1 | contig 21217 bp, 8 predicted proteins | sample 8027901 | NCBI WGS metagenome assembly JACLAD01 (sample SAMN15725071, study PRJNA655200) | protist metagenome | isolation source: fluorescence activated cell sorting (FACS) single amplified genomes of... | place: Spain: Blaines Bay Microbial Observatory, Mediterranean Sea | collected 2016-07-05 | reverse complement strand
TCTGCCTACTTTGTACTTTATACTTCTTCAGGATTAGGATTAAGCTACCGTCCGCTACAATTATTTTCTAAAAACTAAAAATTTTATCTAACTAAAACTAAAACTAGAACTAAAAACTAAAAATCATTAGCCATAGGTATTGTGGCAATATTCATATTGCTTTAATATAGAAGTACTTCTATATATGATTAACTACTTAGAAGTATATCTTATATAAGGCGCTGGCAGGCAGTACTTCTATATATATATATATATATATATATGCTAGTTTACTAGAAGTACTTATTATCATTTTTCATACCTCAAGTAGATGGTAGATGTCTTGTAGCCAGCCTTGCGTAGAAATATATCTAAATATTATTTGAACTTTTTGAAATAAATAAATAAATAAATATTCTCCTTAGCTAAATAAATAAATATATTTGATATATTCGATATATTCGATATTTATTTTCCGTTTTTTTTGAAGTTTCTCAGACAGTTTTTCAACGGAAAAAATATTTAAACGGATATTTATCAATTAAAATTCCTGCAGAGAGTAAATCTGGTCCGTTGAAAAAAAGGGACAAAGTATCAGCTTATAGCTCTTTATTGTTTATTATTGAGATATGTCCGTTGGAAGTGTTTTTGGAATTTGATAGTGATTTTTTTCGGAACATTAAGGGATATAATGTACCTACTTCTATCATTATCATTATCATATAATAATGAGAGATATTTCTCAAATATATTTAAATATTATTTGAACGTTTTGAAATAAATAAATAAATAAATATTCTTAAAATTTTGGTAAATAAATATATTGATAAATATTTATCGAATATATTTAGCGATAAATATATTTCTACGCAAGGCTGGCGTAAATTACCTAATACCGTATTAATATTAATATTAATTCCGAGTGGAGGAAGTAGACTATGTTATATAGATACAGGTACTTCCTTTTAATTAAAAACTTTGCTTATGCTTATATCATTGAAGTATTATCTTACTTGGGAAGTATATCTTATGATACTCGTCTTTGACTACAAATTCATACGTACGTAGGATCCAGCATGTACGATTTACCCAAAATCTAGTCCTCATTTTCTAACCTTACTTTTACTTTCGTTTTTACACAGTTTCACTTAAAGAATCGTCGAATGCTATTATTCGTAGAGGCTACACAAGCCTGTCATATATTTTTCGTTCTCCATTGAGGAAATCACGACTCACTACATAACAGTCCATTTCTCAGGCTTCACTGGAGACGCTGAAGAGTAGTCCTACAGGTGATATAAAGTAGATGCAGAGCAATCAAAAGCATAATGATGTCGCTATAGATCAACAGCGCGCTTTCATGGATTTCACATGGAATACGTAAGAATCTAAGTGTGAATTCGATACATCCAGGAGAAAAGCCAAGCAAAATCAAGACAATAGATGAAGGATTTGACGAATCATCGACAGCACCTTTTAGAAGGGGCGAAGATATAATGCTATCCACAAATTTGTTGTTCCTATATGCGAGAGTTCACAACAAATTCAACACTTAATATGAGACCTACCAAAGTTGCATCTGTAATGGCTATCGTTAGTTCATTAATTCCATTATATTATTGACGACTAGTCATACTCTAATGACCCAATCGTCATCACATTATTTACAAAATGCATCCATATCAAATGGATCTGAAATAAAAATCGGATATTTTCGGTCGAACTACCAGTGATTTCACGTGCGTTTCAACCATGCGCTGATTCTGTGACAGATGTTTCAGCTTTAATGTCTGTTACGGATTGTGGATATTGCTGTGCACAGTTTGGATCCCCCTGAGAGGCTGGTGCACTTGTATTGATATCATCGAAGTCGAAGAAACCCAAATCGAAGTCAGCACAGTTGACTTCAACAGGTGCTTTCTCGGCCGCATTCAATTCAGTCGAAAACCCTGCTGAATTAGCATTACTTTCCCATTTCCCTATTTCAGTCAAAGGCATATTTGTACCACGTGCTTGGAATTGGTAGTCAGTCTCCTGACGTTTGTAGGGAAGTCCTGAAGGAAAATTATCTGTACCATCGTCATAATAGGCACGTTTCATTCCACTCCTAATAAATTCATCAGATTGGTAATTCATCTGGTTGTTGCGGTATCCACTGTTAAAATTGTAAGGTCTGTTTAAATTGAAGTCATTATAGCCACCATTATATGTGTCACGGAGCATGTTCGCGCCAAAACCCAGTCGCTTCGAAAGATTGGACATTCTTGAAGTGACAGGAATTGCATGGTGGTACATCGGGGCTGATACACGGATGTTATCGACAGCTGAAGACTGAGTGAGCATTGAATTATTAGGATTAGATATTACAGAAGGGTGATCCCAAGGAGCATTCGAGTTTGCTTGGTTTGGCACACCTGACGCACTGTGTACTCCGACTGGTACTCGATCCAGGTCGTCCTCAACAGTGAAATTATTCTCCAACTCCTTGTAATTCCTATAATTGTTATTTACAGATCCTCTGGTGCGATGGCCATGGGTAGGTCGATAAGTACTAGTGCTGTTGATACTGTCATCCATACTCAAGTCTGCCGCATATCGTTCACTACCATTAGACGGGAATGCAGTTGGGACATTGTTGTTAACATCAACTCGGGCCGGAAGATTGTGACGTGATCCTCGTCTAGCTGAAGAGGACGAAGATGCATGGCCACTACGAGAGAGTGAAGAATGATGTACATGATGCGCTCTGCTACTGCTGTTTCCGGGTAATCTCCTGATTTCAGACACCGCGTTGCCTTGTCCATACTGGAACTTAGGGTGGAAATAAGCGCCTTGATCTTCACCCTTCGTGACACGTCTAAATCCATATAGGTTCAATTGTCTTTGAAAACTTGTCAATTTGGTGTCTATAAGGACGAGAAAATTATAAAGACACGTGTAAGTAAGGAATGGAGAGGAGAGGTACTTCCATTATGTGGCATTTGGGAATTGAAAAACAGCAAGTCAGGTCATAATCAACGAAATAGAGGCAACAAAGACAAAGAAGCAGAGGAGAAATAACAGTCTGAGAGTTTTCTTACGTTTGAAATATTTAGGAATGATAACAGACTGAAATCTCTCCGTGCTGTGTATTCGGAATGCCTTGCCACTGGATATCCAACCCACGATGTCATTACCTTCAGTCTCCAGCAGCAAATACAGTTTCTGAGGGAACAACTTGTCGTACAGCTGAAAAGATGAAAAGAAGAGTGAGGTGTGGGATACTTGGGTACAAACAAGAATGAATCAAAGTAATTTGAAGTTCATTTTGAAGCAATGAAGAACTCACAGGTATTCCATCGTACGCGAAGTCTGGCAAATTGGCACCACGGATCATGGTCTCATCAGATTTACATATGGAAGAAGAATTGTCCTGGGGTTCCTTCTTCTCCGCTGGCATTGAAAACTGGTAGGTATTACTTTATGGGCATCCTCCTCGTCGGACAGGAATGAGTTGGAGCTTGTACTGCCACTTCAGATCTGATTTTTTCATGAGAAAGAAAGAAAGAAATAGTCACCTTTTAAAATGTCGTTATTTAGTGGAAGTTATTTCCCAGGTCGTACTTGAGTTTTTCTTAAAAAATTGGAAATCCAAAAAAAGCTGAGGCGAGGCAGGTACCACCTTCTTCCAGCGATCTAGTACTGGTACTACCCACGACCTCACTCTCACTGACCTACTTCTTCTCCCTTACATACTACTACTTCATTGCAACAGCAACATGCACTGGACATGTAGGTTCTGGCATTAGTGTATACAAAAGTATGAAACAGGATGAGGATAGTAAGTTGATGAAGAAGAGAAGCTCAAATTCTTCATTTTCTTCACCTTCTTCCTCGGCGCCAACAACGTCTTTTTTGTTTTCTGCCATTACTTTGATTGCCCTCCTATCGCCTGCAAGATCCTTTCAGTCATTCAACTGTAATAATAATAATTACAATAACAATAATAATCAAAAAAAGGTTTTATATCAATCTTCGTCATGTACATCTACTCGCATTTCAACTTCCTCGGCCAAATGGAGAAGGAATGACTACTATAGGCTAAAGGCGAAAAGGCAACAGCGCCAGATGCGATTAACAATGACTTCCTCATCTTCATCGTCAAAGACACCTATCACATTCAAATCAATTGAATTAAGCAACAGGAAGATACTAGCACGATCAGACGCAATCAGTGTCATTGATACTTTGAAAGAATGGTCAGCCTCAGATGAGTCTGACGAGGAGAAAATTGATTCATGGTTGGACCAGGGATTGGTATTATGGCTAGAAGACGATAATTCCGAAAAAGCTATCGAGCTGGTCCCCGCCATTGTTGAAAATAGAAACGATGAAATTGGTAAGATTCCAACAACATCTTCTCAATCCGATTTTTCTGGGGATATTGAATTATCAAATGATGATAACAATGAAGGATTGGTTGTAGGTCTGCCAAATAAGGATTACACCACTGCTGATGTATATATCAATCTACAGGAAGATAATGGCGATAAATTACGCTTACTTAAAGCATCAAAGGCGAAGTTGGTGCCCAAATTGTCTTCAGACAGTCGTTTGACAAGGGGTTTGGTCGAGAGAGGAGAAATTTTCAGTGACTTAGAATGGTTTTTCAAAGATCGTAATATAACCCGCAAAGGTGATGAAATTGCCACAAGAATGAAGAACGATTTTTCAATTGATAGCGAAGAATGGAAACTATGGACATCAAAAACAGATCGATACAATGCTACATCATTGACACAAGTATTTGGTGAATACTTCCGCGATTTTAGTGCAGGAGACAATGGGGGTGTAGACGTCTCTAGCGCAAACTATATCAGCAAACCAGGGTATCCAGGAACTCTTGCACCTGGAACTGAATTTAAGCAAGATGCTGATATTGAGGATTTGCCTAACTACATTCTTCATCCTTGGCCTGCTATGCAGGAAATAAAAGCTCATGGTCGAAATCCTCCGGCTCACCCGATGATCCCTCCTCCTTTATTATGGCTTGCGATTAATGATATGTACACTCAGAATTTTACTGACTGGCAATTAAGTGAACCTTCTCTAGAAACAGTTGGTGGGTATATGATGGAACCTAAGGACGCAATTCGTATTGCTAAAAATCATAAATTTGGTTTGAGTTATGCTCCTGAAGATCAACTTGAGCATGGTGGTATGATTTTCGATGGAGGAATTGGTGGTGTCATTCCCAACTATCATCCCGATCATGGACCGACTGTTCCTGAGGAAGAAGCTGCTGCACCCATACCTGAACATCTGAAAAGTATTACCACTAGATGGCTTGATCCCTATTTTCAATTGGATATTACCCTGAGCGACTCTCTAGTTTCCGCAGAAGAAGAAAAAACGGCAAAGGAAGAGGAGGAAATTCGTCGAATTGCGGCAGAAAAAAAAATATCGGAGTTCAACAGAGGTATACACCCAATGAAAGAAGAATTATTACCAACAAGTGACCCAGATGTTTCCCGATTGCATAGTACATCCTTAAAAGATTCCAAAGCTCTGTACTATGACAAGATTAAGCGTGGAAGTAGCGGCGAAATCACTTTGAGTGAGGAGGATATCGACAATCTTAAATCTATGGAAGAGAATGATGATCTAGAGACTATATTAGCGGAAGAAATGAAACAACGAGAAGAGATTGTGAAGGTGGCGGTTGATAACTTGGATGAAGTTGCAGCCGGTAGAACTCGAGGTAAAAAACAATTGGTGGGATACGCGATTGAAACCATTAGGGATATGAAGGAAGAAATTGCGAGAGCCGAGCGTGACACTGCCACCAAAAAGAAGTCCGGAAGAAGGAAACAACGCCGAGCTAACGCCGATGCTAATGAATTTGTAAAGAGTAATTTAGATGTACCGAACGAGGATGCAGAGCAAGAATAGATCTGCACCATATAGAAGTACGTGTAGTCTAGTAGCATGTGCATGGTAACGCTACCTAGACAGTCTTGCTCGCTTATGATTGTAGGTTCGCGTAGGTGATGATATCGCTACGCTTGATTCCCACAAGATTATAATCAATATTCTTTTAACTTTTATAAGAATAAAGTAATTAATAGTTGATAATCTTTCAATTTTTAAAATAGAAATAGAAGTAGAAGTAGCTAGAAGACTAGAAGTTAGAAGTAATTTCTCAAAGTATTAGCATTAGAGTATTAGTATTAGTTATAGTTATAGTTATAATAATAATAAATAATAATACCTACTACTACTACTACTACTACTACTACGTGATAGGTACTGATGCTGATACTGATACTGATACTGATACTGATACTGAGCTAACTAGTTAAGCGTCCTACAACTACAACTACAACTACAACTACAACTTCATCATTTGACGTTGTATCAACTTGTATTAGGTAGTACCACTAGTACTAGTACGTACTAGTACTATGTAGTACTCGTCAAATGATGAAGTTGTAGTTGTAGGACGCTTAAGTAGCTAGCTCAAATATTAGATCTATTACTTAATTAGTATTAGTATTGTATTAGTTGTAGGACGCTTAAGAAGTACTAATAATATAATAATATTAACTAGCTAGCTCAAATATATCAAATATGTTAATAGTAATAAATAATACTAATACTAATACTAATACTAATACCTAGCTAATTAAGCGTCCTACAACTACAACAAAAATATATTAATATTAGTGTATTATGTATTAGAGTATTAGATGTTAGATGTTAGAAATTAGAAACTAGAGAACTCAGAGAACTAGAAGCTACCTAGCTAGAAGCTAGAAATTAGAAGTAGTAACTACTTCAGACTTCAGAAGCTAGAACTAGAACTAGAACTAGAAGAGAAGGATTTGTTTAGCGGCTAGCCACCGATACAATTCTATTTTCCATCGTTGTCTTACGGTCATTCTATTTTCATTCTATTTTCCATTATAAATACAAATACCAATACCAATTAATTACAATCATTCTAGACTCTAGACTAGAACTACGAACTACTAGTACTAGTACTAGAAGCTAGAAGTAGAAGCTAGAAGTAGAAGTAGAAGTAGAAGTAGAAGTAAATTACATTACCTAGCTACTAGACTAGTCTACACTACAATTACAATACCAATACGGAAGAAATAAACTACAGAGTATATCATAGTTACCGAAAAATACATTGCACTTACAATATTACTGCATCAATTATTATTAATTGCATTTTATAAAAGTATTGCAATAATTATTGTTTGCTTAAAGTTCAGAATACTATTGCAATACATTCTGATTCTGAGGTTCTTATTCATTTTAACAGATTTCACAAATGATGGTGGTGGATTCTGCTATGGTGTATTTCTAGGTGCCATGACTGTACTAGGAGACCAGCATCTAATATGACTCATTGAATTATCCAGCTCTTCATTTGATAATGTACTTGATGACATCTTTGTCTCTCCATGTCTAGGTATTTTCACCACAAAGTGTCCAGATTTAAGGATATCAGATTAGGAAGTGTGTTCTAGATTGCTCATACGATAATCTCGGTAAAAATATCTGACCTAACCGACAGTTCGTGTGGGAAAGTAGACAGTGTTGTGTGGATCTTTTTGAACTCCATAATACAATTGGAATAGATATCGTGGCCTTTTTGTAAAGCAAAAAAAAATTTGAGATGGATGCAAAAAAGTATTCAAGGGATGAGTGGCCATGCTTCTTGCAATTGTTGGATGACAAGATTTGTGACATCGGACTCCGCTGACATATCTCGCAATTTGCTCATTGAATTGCAGTGAGCGTCTTTGTCTTTATTTCCTTGCACAAGTTTTATATGATCGCTATCTTTTGGTATATAGAGGAGGTGATGAGGGGCCAGGCAATGAGTTCTTTCACAGAGAGCTACGCCATTGATCGTCGTACATCGACTCAAATCTTGGACACAAGAGCATATGAAACTACTAGATCGCTGATGAACAGACAATCCATCAGAATTTAAAAAACTGGGGCTAGTGTTTATTCGACCCTGGTCTACTAGCGAAGGAGATAACAAAGTTTCCTCAAAATCAAGGAGCAATATTCTGCGTAACGCATTTATTTTCAAATCACAACTATTTCTCATTTTAAGCAAGTGGACACCAACAACGAAGTACCATATTTCCCACAACGTCATTCCACGTTGAAGCTTATGAGTGCACTTTTTTTGAGGAATATCCTTAATAATAGACTTTGTCGTATTGTGTGATTTCAATCTTTCGTAATCCTTAATTCCATTCATTTCAGACAGTAGCGCGTCCATCGCGATGTTCATAATATCTTGCGCGATTTGTAAGTCTTCAGTATCATCATATGCGCATAATGTGTTTCGTGCTCCTTTATCTTTTTCTCCCCTGCGGTCGCTTGGATATTTCGACTCTTGATCACAATTATTACTTCTTTGAAAGCTTTCAAATTCTGTCACTTCTTCTCTGTCTACTTCCATTCCTTCGATTATTTGCGCTTCAGTATTTTTTGCTGAGTTGCTATGCGTTTCAAGTAAGTATTCTTCATCGCTTTCTACTGACCTGTCCTCATTAGCAGCAACATCAGTTGCACCATCGAGCGATGACGATTCCTCGTGATCATCAAAATTGAAAGAAGTAGAAAAATTTGAGACTTTAAGTGACTTTACGTGCCCTGTCACATTCAATTTCGATTTTGACTTCTGTTTCATTGCTTTCTTTATGCTTTGTTTGCTTTCTCCCTTCTTGTGGGCTTCATTGAATCTTGTTGTAAATTCCTCGGCTGCAATTGTAGATTCTTCCTCTTTCAACTCCCTTTTTTTCTGTTTCTCAAATTCCCCTATAACTTTTTCTTTTCTTGTCCCTCTTTCTTTTGCTGTACATTCTTTCACATCACGTGTCACTTTTTTCTTTTCTCTAACCCTTGGTTTATGTCGCGGTAACCGAAGATTGCTTGCAGTGATTTCTAGGACGTCAAATTTTCGAACATTGAAATCTTCGACGATAGGCAAAATGTTACTACTAGCAAGAGGATATTTATTCAAGTTATCATCGTAAATATCATAATCACTCAAAGAACCACAAGTATCAGGGATAAATTTACGAGGGAATAAAGCACTGGCGATAACTCCACAAGGCAATTCGTCATGTATCACCGACTTGGAGTTTGACATTCGTAACTCTTGTGCATATATATCTCCGACGTATGATTGATGAAACAGATATGTGTTGTCGGTACCCAGAATAGTTTCGTCGAAGCCCCTATCAATGTCTGTCATTGTCTCGAATCTCCCCTTCGCAGTCAAAATTTCTGCTCCAATTAAAGTAATGTCGTCAGGATGAGTAGCATCAACTACAGGGAAACTACGTGAGTTTAATGCCACAGAGGTCATCGAAGGTTGACCCACGCAAGAAAATACTGCATTAGATGCCATGCACTGAGCACTTTCGATGCCCGCATTGTCTGTTCTGTCCTCGCCATTACAGGCGTTTATACATAAAGAGTGTACCATAATCTGCTGCGAATTTTTGGCGTACCCCATAACTACGTCGGTATCTGTATTCGCAACTTTATGAAATTTCATACGATCATGGGTATATGGAGTGGGTCGCTGGGCTAGAGTGTATCGCGTTGATCGAATATCTGATACACTTAGTTGTCCCACAACACTTGTAATTACATAATTCGAAAATGCTCGGTGTTGAAGAAGACTCCCAATAGGTTTCGTAAATTTGAAAAGTTGAACAGGTTGAATGGTCTTTTGTCTGTTGTCTATAGTATAGATTGCTGTTTTTAGGGCAAAGTAGGATATTTGAGGATGGATGGAAAGTTCCAGGTGGCAAGCTGTTGAGTCATGGTGATCATTTTCTTCGCTTTCTCTGTTAAACATAGGGGAGATATCCGAATGTTTGAAGACGCCCACCTCAGGCATCCATTTATATATACAGCCATCACAACCTATCAGCATTGCCATAGGTAAATATTGATTTTGAACATCTGTACTAGTCATACATCTAATCCCTACTTGGAGTTGATAGTTCTTCAGAAGCTCTAACTTGACATGCCCATTCACTTCATCTCTAGTTGTGATGAAGTGCGTCAACTCTGTGAATGATTGAACCAGTAAATGAGAATTTCCCTTACGCATTCCATTATCACATTGACCAACACATCGAACATCATGGATTCTGCTAGAAAATTGTTTCTCGTGTACTTCATGAGTCGAGGATGAGGATTGGAGCGTGGACTTGATAGACTGGATGCGAATTCTTGAGAGATTGAGTCCAGTGGCGTAAACTATAAAATGCTCATCATCATGGGTACATGATGTAATGCACGAAGTACAGAGTGCTCTCATCGATGATGAAGGTGGATCATAAATAGTTGACAATGACGAGGATGAATGTTTTGATGACGAACTAAGGACTGCGTTATTGTCATACAGTCTTCTCTGAACGGCATCATCTACCAGCGTGTTGTACAACAATACTCTGGGAACTGTATCGGAAAATTTTGAGTCATAATAAGATGCTTGCTTCCATGCCTCAGTTCGTAAGAAATGCGCACTGGTGTTGACATTGATATGACTCGGATATGCAGATAGTAAATAGTTCTCTACGTTGCGAGTGCAGATGAAAGGGAGTGAAGAGGCGCATAATTGATTTAGCACCTTGGGACCGAAAGCAGTGCCCATCTTCGACGGCTCTTGAGTCATTGCGTTTCTATCACCAGCAGGTAGCAACTCAACCGATTTGCTCTTGAGTCATTGCGTTTCTATCACTGGCAGGTAGCCACAAACGAATTCGTTTGTGGGGGGATCTCGTTTGTGGGGGGATCTCGCAGGGTACCGGGGAACCTTATTTAGTTGCACCTACTCCTTCGTTTCCCTGACAGAAGTGGAAGAGGGTAGGTATTTTCCTTCACTTCGACGAAGTTGATGTCAATTTTGTTGCTATTTCAATATCGGGACAACCGAGGTAGAGGACAGAGTGTAGGTACCATAGGTAAAAGATACTTCACTTAAAATTTTTATGATGAAAGATGGTTTCACATCATCATGTACAACGCATCATGTATTTATATGTTGCATTTGACATGAGACATCTCATCTTGATCAAGTGTCCATAAAGCCAACAGATACACGTCCACACAAATGGATATTCCAGTGGAGAGTCAATTACTCGAGAAGACTTATTCTAAAATGTGTATTCTGGCGTAAGCAGATGGAAGAGGGAAAAGGATCATAGAAGAAGCTTATTCACAAGGATAATCACCATGGAAAAAATAGGATTTCAACAAGACATTCATAATATGATGTTGAGTATGGAGATTGGAGCTCTCTCTACGAGCGATTTAGAGTCACTGTCGGCAGCTGAGGGTAAGAGAGGATCATACTCTGTTACAGTGGCTGAAATGATATCGGCCGAGACGGAAAATGTGTTCGCTCTCTACGAGAAAATGGCTGAATGTTTCTCGAAGAAGGTACGAATGCATATCGATGATCATAAATTGTATCAAGCGTATGTGTAAAATGAATCCTTATTCTACATTATAATGAATGCAAATCCTCTCTCATCTTATCGTGTCTCTTGTAGGTGGTGATTCCATACGACATTTCGCAGGCAGTCTTCGCTCTAATCCACAAAATCATGCAACGAACCAAGATCCTCAAGAAGATCGTTAGCTCATCTTCTATGACCATCGGGAGCAGCATTATGTCCGCTGAGATAGAAATTCAAAATTCAGAGCAAAATTCTCAAGATATTAACATAGATGCTTTCGTTGAACAGTTGAAGGAATTGGAAGCAAAGTCTGACACCATAATTGATGACGAAGATGATGATAAACCTCTGTTTTTTAAGAAGAAGAAAGAGACAGGGACACAAACTCCAGGCAATCTCCAAGGACCGAGTGCACATTTAACAGATAGTATTCATCACAAACCTGTAGAGCATCATCACATGAACAACCCAACCAATTTAGGAGTTGGCGTTACTGGATTGAAGCAACAGGGACGAAAATTTTCAACAGTAATACCACAAGGGAATGAGAAAGCTCAGGTACATCACAGTTCCGAACCTAAGGGAGAAGAAATGAGTATGTCCAGACGTGAATCAAGGTTTGGTATTCCTGGAATTGAAAATTCTGGGGCAGGTGCATTTCTGAGAAAGCATCGGGCATCTATAGCGAAATTGGGGAATATTACAGAAGTTAGTAGCGAGAACGATCAAAGTCCACCGAAGGAAGCTTCCAGAAAAGGGAAAGTATCTTTAAGAGGATTTTTACAAAAGTTTAATAAAGAACCCGCTGCATCGTCAGCCAAGGTGTCATTATTTGGAAACATGGATGCCTCCACCGTCGCAGATATTCAGGACCAGCTATCAAGAGCTCGTGAGATCCAAAGAAAAGGAATCGAATTAGAGTTAAGATGTGAAACACTAGAGAAACAGGAATCAGATATGGCACGTCGATTGCATGATGCTGAAGAAGAAATGGAACGCATGAGGATGAAGTACGCCAACATGGACGAGTTAGTTGAAGAAAAGTATCGTCAATATGTTCTTGAACAACAGATGTTGATGCAAATGAGGAAAAAGCGTGCAGGAGGCTCTCAATGGTTAGAAAATCTCAGCGAAATGGATAGAAAAGCGGAAGAAAAAAGAATGATTATGAAGATGAGAGCTGCCAGTCATGCAAAGAAGAGGGCTGATGCGAGAGCTGCTGAGGAGGCAGCTGCAGAAGAAAAGCGGCGCCAAATTGAAAAAGAGAAAGAGGATGCGTTGAATTATGACAGTGATGAAGAAGATAAAAAAAGGAAAAAGAATTTCAGGCCAAAAATGAAAAAACTAATAGCCAAAGGAGAAAACCAGAAGACGAGAGGGGACATGAAGACGATAACCAAAAGAAGAGACATAAAAGAGCCTGACAGTCGTGAGCAAACCACTGTCATATCTGCGACTCGTCTAAATGAATTACTAGCTGCTGCGAAATCAAGACTGAAGGTGAATAATATTCGCGTCCGTGCTGTGGATGTAGCTGATTCGAGCACTTCCACTGAAGATCTTACCTTGGTAGGATGGGAAACCATGCAAAGAACATTGATGTCATCCCCGTCGTCAGCGGGTGGCGTATGTGACCTACGCTCACCAACTCCCATGTTACTATCTCCTGCTTCAAATGACACAATCTCTGAAGCGTCTTTTGCGAACATCGACCTGGACTCGCAAAACCCATCTCCACCTCAATTGCCACCGAGAAATAACCCAAAGCATGATGAAATCAAAGATTCAATGGCCACTATAGAAGCTACCAACAAAACTTCAAAAGAATACTCAAAGATGTCCACCGTATTACATAATAGTGATAACCCCATTTTTGAATTATTCATTCGATATGGTCCCATTATGAACAACGATTGGAATGCGAAACTACTGAGAGCTGCAGCTTTAGAGGCATCGATGCGAGCCCCAAAGGCGGTTGGGAGGGTTTTTGATTATGTGTCAGATGAAATCAAACAAATTGAGGCGGCTGCACTCGATGGTTTACATGATATTACACTTTGTGAAAAGTCCGTATCACAATTGGCTGAATTGAAAAGGACTGGGAACACACAGCATTCTCTATTCAGAGACTCTATTGTAGAATTGTATAAACTTTTGGGAACTTTACAGGCAAAGTCTGTGTTGACAGACTTTAAATTAGGAGAACACAGATCACTTTTTGAAAGTCTTAGTGTTGTGGAAACTGCTGTTGACCTGGGATCATGCGAAGAATTCGGGAAGTGTTATGGTGTATTTTTAATTGCACAGGGGAAAGCTATAGAGCTAAGCAATCGATTATTAGCATTGAAGGAAGTTTGTGACGAATACGGATTGAGAGAGAATTTAGACTTACATCTGCCAATACTCGCCACGAATCCTAATACAGCTAGTGATGAAGGTAGCGTTTCTCGTGGATTGGTAGGTCGAAACATGAATGAAAGTATGTATACGAACGATTTCCAGATGATCTCTTCTGGTGACGTAAGAGGTAACACTCCTGGGTATAATATCTTTCCAAGTAGAGGAAATACACATGATCAAAATCTACATAAAGAACTGGAGGAAGCCCTGGAAGAAATAGAAGATCTAAGAACAGAGATGTTTGCCATCGAACAACAGAAGGATAGAACACCAGGTGCACTGATATTCTTTGCTGGATTATACGACCCAAATGCAATTCATGCCATTGCCAGCTTGATAGAGAATATGAAAAATTTGCAAGGTATCGCCATGTGTAAAGAACACGTTGACTTTCAAGATCTTCGACAAAGAATATTAACCTGTTTGACAAATTTACCACCTATGGAGAGATTACTACTGAAATTTAATAAAATGCATAGTAAATGGACAGAATCTCGGTACAAACTATTCTCTAGTCGTAATCAAGCTGGTGGGGATGCGGATGCCACATACACATGCCCATTGTGCGCACATGATGGTAGAGCTGTTTCACTATCTCCATTACCCAATTCTCCCGTGAAACGCGGTAATAATGTTAATAAAGATTCGGATAGTCGTAAGGAAAGTTCCCCAGATTTTACTGTGAGCTCAAAAATGGTAATCAGTCCATTCGCGAAGTCAATGACTAGCATTCAGAAGAGTCCCTCCAAAGGTTCCATAGGTTCATCGTCTCCAACTCAGCTAGGGATTAAGAATGACGATAAAAAAGCCGTGGAATGTTTGCCTCCTAATACACCACCATTACGTCTGAATTCTCCCGCTACTGTCACACCGGACAGAAATTTACTCCTAGGCATGAATGAAGATTTGCACAGAAAAGCTATTATGAATAGGGTGAAGAATAAAAACTGGTAATTTTGTGTGCACAGAAGATGAAGCATTACTCAAACTTCGAAACTTAAAGTCGAAAAGACTTTTAAGTATGTATTGTATCCTACCCTTCTATAATGTACAGATACGTACTTCATATGTGTACATGTGATTGTATCTTGTATCAACCTTCTTGTCCTTGTGCTTCTACTTTTTGCACTTTCGAAATACGTAACATATGTAATAGTGTAAGAGTAACAATATGTATCTACTTTAATACATAACCGGATGAACATTGCGACAGGACATCATCACCTTGAACTTGAACGCGCTTTATGCTTTACCTATGTATTCCTCCGTGAATACCGAAGTACTTCTACTTCTACGTACATATAGATTTTGATCAAAGTATCATATTTAGATAATAATGATAATAATAATTGCTCTATGAAATGAATGTACCATACTAAATGAGTGCGTAACATATCATAACGAATATAGAGTAAATGAGTAAATAGGTACAGTATGTATATGGATAAATTGGGGACATTATCCCATTGATAATTCTTTACCCAACCTATATGCACGAGAAACAATCAATTCACGAAGCAATAATAATAATAGAAGTATATATTTATAATTATAACGCTTAAATAACTACAGTGTAGAAGTTCTAGCTAGAAGTAGCTATAGCTAGCTCAAAAATATATTAATATTAATGAGCTAATATCTAATATTCAATATAGATAGTAGATAGTAGATAGTAGATAGTAGATAGTAAGTAGTAGATAGTAGTACTACAAATTAGAATTAGGGCCTACTGTACTGTTTACTGTTTACTGTTTGCCACTTCGCTTAGTCAAGACTTTTAACTTTTAATTTTTAATTCTAAGCGATTGGAAGTGAAAGGCATGTTGGCCTTCCTCGTCGCAATCATACGCTTTTCCTTCGTTATAATAGTTGTGATATTATAACTTAGTTGCTAGAAGTAGCTCATAGCTCATAATTAATAGTTAATAGAAGTAGTAATACTAATGTCAAATGATGAAGTTGTAGGACGCTTAACTAGCTAGCTAGCTAGCTCAAAAATAAGTATAATTATAATAATAATAATAATAATAATAATGATACTAATGTATTACTTCTATGAGCTAGCTATTTAAGCATCCTACAACTTCATAGCTACTTCTAGCTCATAATAATGCTTACGTAGCTAGCTCATCGCTTATAATTATACATAGATTATGAGCTGGCTCATAGTAATAGTAGTAGTAGCAGTAGTAGTGGTAGTAATAATAATGATAATGATAATGATAATAATGATTATAATAATAAAATAATAATAATAACGATCTTCGCTTTGATTTTGTACGCCTGGGATATGGCGTTTTTGCGCTGTCAAACTATTGGGCTTCTTTGAAATATTCTCATCTGTAGGGGAAGGTATCGTCACAAAACCTAGCCTGCCGTAGTGATAAAAGTTAGAGTAAGCTTAAATAAGAGGCGAAACGGGTTTTCTTACATGTTCGCTGGTCCATGTTGATGTATGTTACGTGCGAGCTGTTTACAGCGCTCACGCGCTTCTCTAGTAACGCAGGCAGCGCAAGAGAAAAGAAAAAGAGGCTTCTCTTTATTATTACCAGACGTCGAAAGTGCACCCCTGCGTTTGAAGGCCTATTGGTGCAGTGGCTCCTCCGTTATATAGGTCTGGTTGCTGCTGGAGGAATGAGCGATACAGGAATAAGCTTCAGATATTGAGATTTTTTGTGACATCTACCGAAATTTTCGGCGCAAGGTAGGTACTTATATAAGGTACTTCTACCTGATATTAACCCTCCACCACAGCAGCAAAATAATCAAAAATCGAAAGAAGATGAATTTCCCATGGTAGACTAGGTGCGGTGGTATGGTAGGTGGGATGATTCCATCACTGCACAAATCCTGGACAGGTACACTACTGCCGTCACTTGTAGACTGATACCCTTGAGCATGCCACGTCACCTCCGATTTTGCGTTGTTTGTCGCGGCATTCACGATGATAGAAGCATTAGATGCTCTATTTGCGACAAACCTTTTCATAGCGAATGTGCAGCTATCCCCTCTTCGCAAGTACTCACAAACTCTTTCAAAAGCTCGTGGCAGTGTGTGTTTTGCCACAATGAGGCAGCAGAGAGAGTAAAAAGCGCACCTACGAAAGTTTTGAAGAAACTACCTGAAGACGTAGCCATGGATGCTATGCTGCGTAAAAGATTTCAATATGTGCGAGAAGTATCAGCTAGAGTGAATGATTGTCGAAGGCGTTTTCTGCGTACTCAAAAGGAGTACTTGTTGCCATTCTGCTCAAGTCATATTTTGGACAAAGCTATCAATCAAAGCATAACTCGACGAGACACCAGCAACCCATGGAAAGATCACGACACAGAACCCATGAGAGAATCTCCTTCTTTCATCAACGCAAAGATTCGTGATTATCAGCTTGTAGGCATAAACAAAATGTTTTCGTGGTATCTACGAGGTGTAGGTGGAATTCTTGCGGATGAAATGGGATTAGGCAAAACGCTTCAGACCATATCTTTGATGTCTCGATTGAAGAATAACTTGAATGTGGAAGGACCTCATCTGATCATTGTACCTCTTGCTGTGATACATAACTGGGGAAATGAATTTGCGAGGTTTGCTCCTGATCTGAAAGTTAAAAAGCTTTATGGAGTCTTCAATGAAAGGAAACAAATCGTTGAACAAGAGAAGGTTTACAGAGGCTACTATGATGTGTACTTGACTACTTACGAAACTGTAGTTTGTGAGGAAGCGTTTTTCTCCGACACTTTTCAATGGTGTAGTGTGACCATTGACGAAGGCCAACGGATAAAAAACGAAGATACAGTGCTTCGTAGAGCTTTGAATCGAATTAGATGCCCCTTTCGACTCCTGCTTACTGGTACACCTCTGCAAAACAATCTTCATGAGCTGTGGGCATTACTGAATTACATACTACCTGACGTTTTTGTAGACTCCGAAATCTTCGACGAAGCTGCCAAAATAGCTGAGGATGAAATGAACATGACTGTATGTAAAAACGCAAGATTATTATTAGAGAATACGATGATGATTAGACGCACGAAGTCGGTCGTTGAAAAATCTCTATTGCCGAAAAGACAATGTGTCATCAAGGTTAGTATGACTCCCTTGCAGGTTCAGTGGTACAAATCTTTACTGGAGAAAGACATTGGCGTGATCTTGAAGAAATTAATGACCGGTAGTCAAATGCGCAGCATCATATCGCAACTACGCAAGGTTGTCAATCATCCAAAGCAAATATACAACAATCGAGAGGCCAAGCGTGTTGTGGAGGAAAACAGGTTGAAAAGGGGTTACTACACAGGTTGCGAATTTCAAACCACTTCTGATGATTTGATTCGTCCATTACCCGACACGAATGAATATGCTGTAGAAGAAACTTTGAAAACTATGAAAGGCGAAGATCTAATCCAAAATTGTGGTAAACTACACATGTTAGATCGTTTGCTAGTGAAGTTGAAGGCAGATGGCTCCAGGGTTCTAATCTTCAGTCAATTTAAGGAAACACTTGACATTCTCGAGGAAGCTGTAACATACCGGTTTGGTCCGAAGGGTGAACAATACTTTCGGTTAGATGGCGAAACTAGTAGAATTAATCGCGAACTGGACATCAGAGAGTTTAATAGAGCAGGCGCTGAAGTGTTCATTTATCTTATAAGTACGAAAGCTGGGGGTGTGGGGTTGAATCTTGCCACAGCTGACTCAGTAGTCCTCTATGATTCCTCACACAATCCGCAAGTTGATTTACAGGCCCAGGATAGGGCTCACCGCATTGGACAAACGAAGCAAGTTACTGTTTATAAGATGGTAACTCAACGAACCTTCGAAGAAAATCTTCAAAATATTGCCGGCAGAAAACTAGCACTTGATCAGTCCATAATTGGCCAGGAAGGAGATGACAGAAAAATTGAAGATGCTGATGATGATGAAAACATCGATGTTGTAAGGCTTTCTTCGCTTATAAAATTCGATGCAATGAAAATTATGGACAGTGAGGGGGGAAACACTGATGGTATTATGAAATCTGATTCTGAAATCGATGCAGAGCTGGAGAAGTTTATTAGACGTGCAGCAAATAGCGAGGAGGGACTGCAAGATGAAGATTCTAAAATTGATATGGATGATGGCGAGATGGAAATGGAAGAGCAATCGAAGAAAGAGGAGGTGGAAATGGAGCTTAGTGACAATTACTGTGGTGATGATATTCATTCTAGCATCAATAATTCAATTGGATTGAAGGAGAATGATGATTTCGGCAAAAACGGAGGCGATGAGGAAGTGAAAGGAAAAAGAATGCGAAAACAAACAAGTATCTTCAATCCTCCAGGATGGGCCAATAATGTGAATAAGAAGAAAAGAAGTCATGAGCGAGTATGCTTCTGCTGTGACATGAATAATGATGACGATGACCTTATCGAATGTTATCAATGCCCCAAAGCTTACCATAAAGATTGTCTGGGACTGGAAGAGTCTCCCGCTAACAACAAAATGGTGTGTCCATGGCACTCTTGCATTGAGTGCGATCGATCTTGTGCAAACTCAGGCGGACAACAATTTAGATGTCTATCGTGTCCCATTTCTTATTGCTTCGATTGTTATCCACCTACGATGGAAATGATTAAGATTGAACCTTCCAGTGGTTTCATCAATTGCTTCATACGTCATGGTTTTGTACCTCCTCAAAATGCAATTTATACTAGATGTGAAGAATGTTTGAAGGAACGCAAGGAGAAAAACTCGGTGAAAAGCAAACCAGCAGCGCAGAAGACCAAAGATAAGCGAGAGGCTCATCTGAAGCCTATGCTCCCCACAGGTGATCTTTCTGTAGGGTTACAGTATTTGTACAGTGGCTCTCCTGGAGGAGGTAAATTCATGAAGGCTGATAGCTTTGAAATCCAAACCCAATTGCGCCATGTGACACAAGTCAATCGAAACACTCGCGACAAATCTCATAAAAGATTCTTGTATGGTGACCCAGGCCAAGGTGCATATGTAGTTAAACAGGACCCAAGACTTGTTGAACAGAAAAGAGAAAGGGATAAGAAGCTAAAGCTTCTCAAAAGTTGCGATTTCGATGCATATTCTGACAATTTGTATGGTACTATATTCCTGAAGACAACAGATCCAAGATGTATAGCTGCAAGAAAAGCCAAAGAAGATAAAAAATTGTCCCAAACTTTGAAACTTGCCTCCACAGATGTAGAGCCATCTTTATCATTTTCTTTATCAACAACGACTCCTTGTGATCTTGGCTATGGTCAGAGCCCAAGAGCAATCAATACCGCTATCACCCCTTCATCTTCAATTGCTGCATTGATTAATATCGACTGTGGATCAGCTAATCCAAGCACTCCAGCCACAGTAGATCAAGTTATCAATAAAATAACGGTGGCAAACAAGAATGGTAGAGAAGTGATAGTTATCGACGACAGTGATGAGGATGAAGATAATGATGAAGATGAAGCGACATTTGTCTCCGCATCTACTGTTATTGGAAATTCCAGAAACGCTAGCGCATTTACCGCCTCCCATAAACGCGCACTGTCGACAAAATCAACGAAACCACTAACATTTCCTAAAGTCTCGAACATTTCGACACTTGCAAAGAGACCCACACACCCTTACAAGATAGGGACGATATTTTACGCCAAATTGACTAGTTGGTACACGAATGTGGAAGATTGCCCATACCCAGAATGTGAGAAATACTATGTAAGGGGAATTGTTGAAAATAGGAGTAAGAATGGGAAATGTTATACGTGCAACTTCCCAGTGTTTGATCTTACGTCTGTCCTATTACATCGCTACTTTGAAGAGCAGGTTGAATTCCAATTGTTCCGGGATGCAAAGCTTGTTACGGCGGCCGAAATGGCACGTTATGATCAACCAGCTTCCTGAAGCAACACTTATAGTACATGATACCTACTTCTACTTCAGTACCTGTACCTCTACATCGATGAGTGGACTACCACTACCAACATCACTATGCATGCATACGTCAGCACGTCAGTATGTTATTACTCTGTGATTGTGATTTACTGTTACAACTTGTTTACAACTTTTACAATTAGAACGCACTCACGCGCTAACAATAAACACAAACTTCTTACATTTATATTGTTTCATATAATAAATATGATCTAGCTAATCGTAAGACGACGAAAGAAACAGATGAATCAAAATCTAACTGAAGATCGCTAAGAGGAAAAAGCAATCCCAACGAGGAAAGTCAAGATGTATTGTTTCATTATAATTATAATATATAATTTATAATTAATTTTTGAACTTGTTTCATTATAATGATATATAATATTTTAATATAGAAGTACTACTACTACTACTACTACTTACTACTACTA
>JACLAD010010273.1_pt1 | contig 21227 bp, 17 predicted proteins | sample 8027901 | NCBI WGS metagenome assembly JACLAD01 (sample SAMN15725071, study PRJNA655200) | protist metagenome | isolation source: fluorescence activated cell sorting (FACS) single amplified genomes of... | place: Spain: Blaines Bay Microbial Observatory, Mediterranean Sea | collected 2016-07-05 | reverse complement strand
GTGCGCATCTGTCCTGCGTATACATCACAAAAATCTGCGAGCTTTTCTCCCAATCCTTCTACTGCCTCAATATTCAAGCCCCATCTCTCTGCTTTCTCTGTTTTTTTCTGCTTTCATTTCTCGACTCTCCATCAAATCCTCTCTTTTGGCTAATGTGACATTGTCGAAGTAGTTATAAACGCAACCCTAAAAAGGGGCTAACAGCTCAACCAACTTCGTTTGTCCCCGTCCCATATCCCCCATCGCACTATTTGAATGTGGGCTTCTCATTGCAATCGCTTCAAATAACGACGCGGCTCTGACAGTTGGCTTTCGGCCGAAAAACCATCAGGGTTGATGATGACACGCAAGGCGAGGCCGTTGACAAAGGCATCGAAGGACTCCATCAACCTTGATGTAAAATGGTGGGCATGAGCACACCACAAATCAGCGATCACACCCTTATTCCCCTATCGGACGGCACGCAGCTATCGGCTCGCATCTGGTTTCCAGAGCAAGATGGCTGTTACCCTGTCATCCTCGAATACCATCCCTATCCTAAACGCTACGTCACCGCCGACCGTGATGAAATCGGTCACGCTTACTTTGCCGCGCACGGCTACGTCTCAGTACGGGTCGATATGCGCGGCGCGGGCGAAAGTGAAGGGTATCTGTCAGACGAGTATACAGAGTTAGCACGCCAGGACGCGATTGAGGTGATTCACTGGCTGGCCGAACAGCCGTGGTGTACAGGCGCAGTCGGCATGTACGGACTGTCGTGGGGCGGATACAACGGCATTCAGCTTGCAACCATCGCGCCCGAACCGCTCAAAGCGATTGTGGTGGCGGGCGCGACCGACGATCGCTTTGGCAACGACACCCACTTTATGGGCGGCGTCAAGGCGAGCGAACATATCGGTTGGGCAGTAACCCTGCTCTCCTTCCTGACGCGCCCGCCCGATCCGGCGCTGGTTGGCGAACGCTGGAAATCGATGTGGATCGACCGCCTCAATCAACTCGAATCGATGCTGCCGCACTGGCTCGACCATCCCATCCGCGACGACTATTGGACGGCCGGCTTCCCGCGCTATCAGCCAGATGGTTTGGGTGTGCCGACGCTGCTAGCGGGTGGTGTTTACGATGTCTACGTCAACGCCATCCTGCGCATGGTGGCGCGTCAGCCCGATCGGGTTAAAGGGGTCATCGGCCCCTGGGGGCATCATTTCCCGCATCGCGCCTTGCCAGAACCAGACATCAACTGGCTGCATCAATGTGACCGCTGGTTCGGCCGATACCTCAAAAACGAACCAACTGATGTCGAAAACGATCCTCCGCTGCGCCTCTTTGTCACTGAGCCGTTTGTTGCGGATGGTCGCTCCGAAGGGCGGCGCGATGGTCGCTGGATTGCGATTGCGCCCGATGCGTTTGAGCAAAATCAAGAACGGATTTATCGAGTTGGTGGTTTCGGCCGATTATCAACCACCCCAACCCCAACACCCCAGACGATTACGATTGACAGCCCCGCCACGCTTGGCACGGCAAGCGGCGAATTTATGCCAATGGGTTGGGGGATCGACCTGCCGAGCGAGCAGCGCAGCGACGACGCGCTCAGCGTCTGTTTTGAAACGGAGCCACTGACGCACGCCGTTGAGGTGATTGGTAAGCCTCGCCTGAAGCTTACGCTCAGCAGCAGCGCTCCGTCTGGCTTTTTGGTCGTGCGCCTGTGTGATGTCGCGCCCGATGGACGTTCAACCCGCATCGCGATTGGCGCACATGAGCTATCAACCAATGGCGGCACGCAACCACACACGCCATTGTCGCCCGACCAACCGATCACAATTGAGATCGAATTAGGCGGTATCGCACACCGCTTCGCAGCGGGGCAACGGATTCGCATCGCGCTGTCGAACGCCTGTTGGCCGCTGCTGTGGCCGTCGAATCAGGAAGCTGTACTGCACTTTGATTCGGCCGATTTTAGCCTCACACTCCCAACACCAACCGACCACCAACCGTATACATTCCCGTCGGGTGGCGGCGGCGAACCATTGCCCAAAACGGTTCTCGAACCAGCCGTCTTTGAGCGTGAGTTGGTACGCGACATGCCGAGCGGAGCGGCAGCGTATCGTATCACCGATGCTGCACCTCGCGTGCGCTTTGACGATCACCAGATCGAGACCTGGAACGGAACGACGCGGGTGTATCGGATTAATGAAGATTCGGCCGAAACGGCGTCGATGTATATTCAACGCGACATCGAAGTGGGGCGTGGTGAGTGGCGAACGTCAACCAATGTCGAAGCGACAATCCGCAGCGACGCCACAACCTTCTACACCGACATCATGCTGACCGCCAAACACAATGGAGAGGTCGTTGTTCAGCGCATCTTTTCCAGTGAAAACCGACGTTTTCCAGAGGGATAGCGGGGCAGTTCAGATAGTTAGGGTTCGGCCGAAAAGCCCTCCCCCTCAAGAATCGCACACAGGGCGAGGCTGTTGATGAAGGTGCTGAGGGTTCAATTGATGTTCCAGCCGATTTGACAAAGATGGTGATGGATACGCCGTATATTCACAATGTTGGGATGGTTGATGGGGTGCGGATTTCGGCCGAATTCTCTACAATTCCCGAACACGATCCACTTGGAGAACACCCATGCGAAATCTACTCGCCCTACTCATCTTTATTCCATTACAAATTCTGTTCATTCCGCTCGCCATTATCGGCGTAATGTGGGTGCTCTATAAACAACTCATCGTCAGCAAAAATTTAGGTGTGTCGCAAACGGCGATTGAAATTCTCAACGGTCGCTGGACGATGCACATTTTCGGCTTGCGCGATGATGCTGCCGCCGCCAAACTCGCTGCCGCCCTGCCTAACACATCGACGTTTGGCCTCTGGCTTGCACTGTTCCCGCTCTACGTCTATTCGCGCATCAGGGGGGCGGCCAGATGGTATCCAACCATAGCGGAGGAGGGCGAGGAAGGCTTCAGCAACCTCGTCACCAACCGCACCGGCTATTTTGACAGCATCATCGACAAGGCGAAAAGCGACGCTGAACAATTTGTCGTGATGGGCGCAGGGTTTGATACCCGTACATACAACGATTTGAAACAGAGCGGGCTAAAAATGTTCGAGCTAGATCAGGCGGCTACTCAACAGCTTAAACGGCAAGCATTGCAAAAGGCGGGTGTCGATACGACGCACGTTACCTATGTGGAGAGTGACTTTTCAAAGGCAGATTGGTTTAGCGCACTGACGGCGGCAGGCTATGACGCGAGCAAGCGTACCATTTTTCTCTGGGAGGGAGTGACGCTTTATCTGGGCGAAACGTCCGTTCGCAACACGCTGCGTCTGGTGAAGGAAAATGCAGCAGAAGGCTCAACGATTGTGGCCGACATATACGCCAAAAGCTTTGTGACGGGCGAGCATTTTCGCAGCATGAAAGCGGCACTGCCCACGCTTGACGTGACAGGTGAGCAGTTGAGCTTTGGACTCGACATGGCGGAGAACCGCCAGCACGCGCTCGAATCGTTTGTCACCAGCGAAGGGCTGACTGTTGGCGACACGTACTTCATGGGACACAAGGCAGAGAAGGGCGCGTGGATGGTAGTGGCAGAGCTTAAAACCTAGTCGTTGGTGTTTTACACATATCGTTGTCTGCTATATCGAATAACGTTGCAACTCAGGCAGTTGGCATTCGGCCGAAAAGCCCTCCCCCTCAAGAATCACACGCAGGGCGAGGCCGTTGATGAAGGTGCTGAGGGGTTCAATTTCGGCCGAATTGCTGCCCACCATTTTCTGAAATGTAATCCGCTTCTCGCACGCAGAACGTGTTTTTTTGCTTCGTCTTTCGCTTTCCCGCGTTACCATCTCGCCAATTTCAGATTTTAATCCGTCACGGCAGTCTTCAAGTGAGGCGATTGGGGCGCAAATCGGCCGAACTGCTCCTCGAACGCCTCGTAGACAATTCGCTGCTGCCACGCAAGCCGTTTTTTGACTATCAACTTGCTTTGCGTGAGAGTGTCGCGCCCCTCCGAAATAGACCTGATCAGTCAATGGCCGCCAACACTGGCTGCGGCAAAATCATCGAACGAATTAAATGAGCGTGAACATCGTTTGAACTATTTGAGGTTGTCAGGGGGGGAGGGAATGAAAGAAACAGCGAACTTCAGAATCATTCAACCATATCTTGACAATTTCTTCGGATTTGTCGCCTATCATACTCATAACCCTCATTGATAGTTAGGCACAAATCGGTTGGCCGCCTGATTGTGTTTGCGCCAGTTATTAGATGGGGAAAGTACGCCGCAATTTGCATAGTACACTTTGATCATGAGCACCCAACAAATTCTTGTCGTTGATGACGACAAATCGATTATCAAAATTGTGCAGGCCTATCTCGAACAGGCAGGCTTTAGTGTGCTGACTGCCTATAACGGCACCTCGGCCATGCAGATGTTGCGCGTCGAAAAACCTGATCTGCTCATTCTCGATCTCATGCTGCCTGACCGTGATGGCTGGGACATTACAAGTAGCATTCGCAACGATAGGCGATTGGCGAAAACGCCCATCATTATGCTGACCGCACGAGTTGATGATAGCGACAAAATTGTGGGTCTAGAACTCGGTGCTGACGATTACGTGACCAAACCGTTTAATCCACGTGAGCTTGTGGCGCGTGTGCGGGCGCTGTTGCGGCGGCAGCAGCTTGAGCAAACGGAACAGATTGTGTATCTGGAGGTCGGGTCATTGCAACTTGATTTGGGGTCGCGAACGCTGATGCTTGACGGCAAGCTGATTGAAGTGACGCCGACGGAGTTTAATCTGCTCAAGATTTTTATGGAGAGTCCGGGGCATACGTTTGGACGTGAGAAATTGTTGGAAAAAGCGTTGGGGTATGGGTATGAAGGTTTCGGCCGAACGCTCGACACCCACATCCGCAATCTGCGCAAAAAGATTGAACCCGACCCGAAAAAACCAACCTATATTCAGACCGTTTACAGCATTGGCTACCGGCTTGTGAGGCAGGAACGATGAACCGCCTGTGGATTCGATTTAGCATCATGATCGTTGGATTGTGTTTTGTCATTATTCCGCTGTGGAGTGTGCTAAACCGCCTCGATCCTGTGATTGGCAGCGATGGCATTTCGTTTGATGATGATTTACGGCTGTTTGGTTTGCTCGCAGAACTGTCAGAAACGATGTTGATGGTTGGCGTTGTCGCCATCATTCTTGGCGTGTTGTTGAGCCGTAGCCTAAGTGCGCCGATTGTGTCACTGTCGGAGGCGGCAAAGCAGATTGGATCTGGCGACTTGCAACAGCGCGTGCCAGTTCACAATCACAGTCAGGAGCTTGATGATTTGGCGCTTTCGTTTAATCGTATGGCGGCCGATTTGGAGCACGCTGAAACGCTGCGGAACAACATGCTGGCCGACATTTCGCATGAATTGCGCACGCCGCTTACTGTGTTGTCGGGTCAACTGCATGCCGCCCTCGACAAGGTGGTGGCGCTGGATGAGGAAGAGCTTGCCAATCTGTATGGCCAAACACAGCATCTGATCGCTCTGGTAGAAGATTTGCGCTTGCTTGCTCAGGCGGAGGCGCGGCGCTTGCCGTTGGCGATTGGCACGGTCGATTTAGCCGACTTATGGCGTGAGCTGGCTGCCAATTTCTCGCTGGTTGCGGAAGAAAAGGGCATTCAGTTTCGTCTTGAAATGATGGACAGCTTGCCGCAGATTTCGGCCGATTCTGGGCGCTTGCGTCAAGTGTTTAGCAACCTGGTCGATAACGCCATCCGACATACGCCGTTCGGCGGTGAGATTGTTGTGTCGAGTGCCATCCAAAACGAGCAAATTGCTCTGATAATTTATGACAGTGGTGACGGGATTGCGCCCGAGCAGTTGCCACATCTGTTTGACCGCTTTTACCGTGCTGACACATCGCGCACGCGTGATACGGGTGGCAGCGGGCTGGGGCTGGCGATTGTGAAGGCGCTGGTCGAAACGCATGGTGGGGAGATTTCGGCCGAATCTGCGGGTCTTCACAAAGGCAGCACATTCACCGTGAGGTTGCCAATGCAGCGAACAAGCTAAACGACTCAACACGCTTCCCTTTTGACTTAAACCGAACTTTTTTGCGCAGACTGGAATTCCTCTGGAAAGACCGGCAACTGCCCCCTACCTGAGCATGATTTGCTTTCCAAGAACGGAAAGCCGCCAAGATATTGCCAGCAATCATTGCAAGGAACAACAAAGATGAAACGAACTATCTGTTTTTTACTCCTAATCTCGATTTTTCTTTCCGCATGTGGAACCAACAGACGTGCGCAAAACAACAGACCCCAGAGTGGTCAGAACCCGTTACAGGTTCCTGAGTTACTGGACAGCCGAACCACACCAGACATTGAGCTTGTCCTGCAAAACGGAGCGCATGAATTTTATGCAGGCGTAGAAAGCGAGACGAAAGGATTTAACGGCGACTATCTTGGCCCCACAATCCGCCTTTATCGGGACAGCGACGCGACCATCACCTTTACCAACAATATCGGCGAACCGACCTCTGTACATGGGCACGGACTGCATGTAAGTGGAGAGATTGATGGCGGGCCACAAGGAGTCATTATGGATGGCGAGAGCTGGCAAATCACAATCCCAGTGCGGCAGGAGGCCGGTACGAGTTGGTATCATCCGCATTTGATGGGGAAAACAGCCCATCATGTCCATGCAGGGCTTGCAGGACTGTACTTCATCGAAGATGAAAATTCTCAGGCGTTGGATCTACCCAAAGAGTATGGCGTCAATGATATTCCGCTGATTGTTCAGGATCGTTCGTTTACAGAGGGAGCGATGAACGAATATGCAGTCACTGAGCAGCAGTTAGAAAACGGCCTGCGAGAGAACACCCTCGTGGTGAATGGAACGGTGGACGCCTATCACACTGTTCCGCAAGGATGGGTTCGCTTGCGGCTCGTCAATGGGTCAAACGCCCGCTTCTATCGTTTTCATCTTGGCGACAACACACCATTTTTCAAGATCGCGACGGAAGGTGGCTTTCTGAATCAGCCAGTTGAGATGGAGTCTATCGAGATGGCACCCGGTGAGCGCAATGAAATCATGATTGATCTGTCTGACGGCGTGAATGCGATGTTGGTCGCTGATCTGCTCCCCGCCGACCCTGAGGAATCGTTTTTTGGTTCAAATAGGGTTCGGCAGGCAAATGTTGTTGAATTGCGGGTAGACCCAACGATGCAAGCATCGGGATCGCTGCCCAGTACGCTCAATGATATCGCTTATTTTGATCGCGCCGCCGCGACGCAGACAAGGACATTTGACCTGGAAATGGGTGGAGGCGATGGCAATGTCGATCCGTTCTCGATCAATGGACGCTCAATGAATATGGGCTTTATCAACGAGCGCGTTAGAAAGAGCGACGTGGAGATTTGGCGTGTAACAGGGGATCAAATGCCGCACCCGTTCCACATGCACGGGGTCTCTTTTCAAATCCTGAGCCATAACGGTGCGCCACCGGTCGAAGCGGACAGGGGATGGAAGGACACAGTCGTTGTAACAGAAGAGGTCACTGAAATTATTTTGCGCTTTGATTATGTCGCGACAGAACAATACCCATATATGTTCCATTGCCACATTTTTGAACACGAAGATTTGGGCATGATGGGACAATTTACGGTTGAGGAGTAAGCACAATCTGCACAGGGTAATGACTCTTGACGCCATTAGCACTCCGCTCGACCTATCATTCCCACTCAGACGGAGAACCATCTGCTTGATTTCACCAAGCTGGAATTTGCTGACAGAACCCAAGCAGCCGTCGTTGCATGGCGAAATGAGTTGGTGAAGCGATAAACAACGCTAACTGTTCGGTTTTGGCAAAATCAAGCTATCCGTTGATTAGCGTCCGACTAATAAGATTATGTCGCTCCACAACGGGCATCAGATCGAGCGTTGTCAGATGACCGTCTTGAACGACAACACGCCCATTGATCACTGACAAATCGACCTGCTGTGGTGCGCAGAAAACGAGTGCGGCGAGCGGATTGTGCTGTGCGCCAGCATAGGGCAGTTGCTTGAGATCAAAGGCGATGAAATCGGCCGATTTTCCCACTTCCAAACTGCCAATATCATCACGCCCCAACACTTGCGCACCGCCGCGCGTGCCAAGCCACAACGCTTCATAAGCGGTCAGCGTATCAGCCTGATTCATCACGCGCTGGAGCAGCATCGCCTGCCGCGCCTCGTTGAGCATGTGCGATCCATCGTTACTAGCCGAGCCATCGACGCCCAAGCCGACGCGCACTTGCTGGTCAAGCATCTGTCGAATTGGCGCGATGCCGCTCGCGAGGCGCATATTGCTACACGGGCAGTGTGCTGCGCCCGTGTGGGTGCGTGCCATCAGGTCGATTTCGGCCGAATTCACATGCACACTGTGCGCCCACCACACATCATCACCAACCCACCCCAGATGCTCCGCATACTCAGCAGGGCGCATGCCAAACTGCGCGAGGCAAAAATCTTCCTCGTCTTTTGTTTCAGCTAGATGGGTGTGAAGCGTGACGTTATAACTGCGCGCCAGTTCGGCCGAAGCCCGCATCAAATCAGGCGTCACAGAAAACGGCGAGCACGGCGCGACCACAATGCGCGTCATCGACTGTGGATTGGGATCATGAAACGTCTCAATCACGCGCACGCAATCGCGTAAAATTGCGTCTTCTTCCTCAACCACGCTGTCTGGCGGCAATCCGCCGTCGCTTTCGCCCAACGACATTGACCCGCGCGATGCATGAAAACGCAGACCGATTTCCTCCGCCGCGCGAATTTCATCGTCTAGCTTGGCACCGTTTGGAAACAAGTAAAGATGATCGCTAGCAGTCGTGCAGCCGCTCAAAATCAATTCAGCCATGCCGACAAGGGCGCTTGTGTAGATTGCCTCGCCATCCATCCGCGCCCAAATTGGGTAGAGGGTTTTGAGCCAGTTGAACAGGCCAGAGTCAGGCGCAAGGGCGCGGGTGAGCGTTTGGTAGAGGTGGTGGTGGGTGTTGACGAGGCCAGGCAAGACAACTTTATCGGTCGCGTCGATGACGGTTTCGGCCGAAAGATATTCAACCGGAATTGCATCGCTTGCACCAACCCATTCAATCACGCTGCCGCGTGCAAACATCGCTCCGTTCGGAATCGTCTGCCGCGCATCGTTCATTGGTATCAGCAGGCGGGCGTTTTTAACTAAAACAGTCATCGTGTGTGCAGCTCAGGGGGTAAATGATCTGTTTTGTTGGAATACAAGATAGCGGCGTGGCCGTTGTCGATATTGACGCGCGTGACGCCACAATTGTTGATGCTAAAGCTGGCGGGCAGCCATTCACCCTCTGCCAGCGGCGGAAATTGCAGCAGCGCGTACATGAACGCCTGATAGAAACCGCCGTGGCTCACAATCGCCACACGCGCATCGTCCTCATGATTTTCTTTCAGCCATGCAACTGCCTCACGACCGCGTTTTGCCATTTCGCTGCGGCGTTCGTGCCGCCATTCCCACCAACCAAAATCATTATCAACGCTGTCAGGCAACATGAGGTGTGGAAAACGTTCCTCAAAATAGCTGCGTTTCTGTCCCTCAAGCGGTTCACGCACCCAGCGTTCGCCATCAACGTGATACTGGAAAATGCCAGCATATTCGTGGATGTTGGGCAGTGCGGTGAGCGGCAGGTTGAGTTTTTCGGCCGAATAGCTTGCCGTCTGAATCGCCCGCGTCTGCAAACTGCAATAAATATGCGTCAGCCCAAACCCGCTGTTGTTGTGATAATCACGATAAACATCGACAGGTTCATACGGGCGGCTCAGCATGTCCGCCAAACGCTGCGCCTGCTGATGACCTTTTGGTGTGATTTCAGGGTCATTCTTGCGCCCCTCAACGTTGCGTGTTTGTTCCCAAATCAGGTTGTTCTCAGATTGTGCGTGCCGAAGAAAATAAAGTTGCATAGGGGTTTTGCGTAATGCGTAATGCGTAATGCGTAAAACGTAATGATTTCTGGTAATGTTTTGCGCTTAAAATTTCTCTTTGTGCTATTCAATGATCCGATCGTAAAACGCGGCAACGCGCGTATCAAGCATTGGCACAATCGCATCAAGCACGTATTTCTGAAAGTGCGCCGTTTCCCGATGTGCATCGACGGCGGCCTGATCAACATACTGTTCATAGAGAATAAAGCTGTTGGCATCATCCTGTTTGCGTGACACTTGATACATGGCGCAGCCTGACTCGTGTTCGCGCACCAGGGTCGCCATCTCGGTTAAGGCGGCGGCAACCGCATCACCCTGACCATCTTTCGCCTGATATTGTGCGAGTAAAACAATCATTCTCTTCTCCTGTTATTGTCCACCAGCCATCATTGCCAGCGCCAGTCGTTCAATTTCGCCGCGCATCACAAGTCGCGCTCGCCACATCGATGGAATGCCTGACTTGCCATAAAATGCGCCAGCCACCTGACCGACAATGGCGGCGGTCGTATCTGCATCGTTGCCTAAATTAGCCGCCATGAGAATAGCATCGCGGTAGTTGTCAGTTTGATGGAAGCACCAAAGGGCAGCTTCAAGGGATTCAACGACATAGCCTGAGCCGCGAATTTCGTCGCGCGTTTTGTGTTTGTAGGTGCCGTCGGCGATTGCTTGAATGCGCGGTGTTTTCGGCCGAAAATCACTTTGCCCCAAAATCTCGTCCTTCGACAAACCAAGCAGCGCCCGATGAATCATCACCCCAAACAGTTCACACGCATCGACACATTCGGCCGCGCCATGCGTCGTCCGCGAACTCTCACCGCTGTAGTGAATCACCAAGTCCGCATCATGGCTAAAAAACATCGGCACGGGCGCAAGCCGCATAATCGACCCGTTTCCGGCCGAATATGGATCAGTTGAACCAGAAAATGGATCGCCCGATTTCAAGAAGCGGCTGAGCGCATTCACGGTTGCATTGCCAATGTCGAAGCATTCGCCCGTGCTGCTCAGATAGCCATCCTTAAACCACATACAGTAGCGTTTAATCTGGTCGTCCGCATCAAATCGGCCGCGCTTCTCAAGGCTTGTTGCGAGACACAGCGCCATCGATGTGTCGTCTGTCCACGCACCAACGGGCAACTCGAACGGCCCGCCACCGACCATATCGGTGATCGGCTCAAAAGTGCCGCGCTGCTTGAACTCTAGCGTTGTGCTAACCGCGTCACCCACCGCTAAGCCCAGTAAACAACCTAAAAAACGATCTTCCGTCATCTATCTCGCTCCAAATAAAAAAGCACAGTGGCGTACGGCAAATGTACGCCATTGTGCATTCAAAGTCGAGTGATTGTGCGCAAGGTTGAACCCTGCACACCTGATTAACGCATCGATTTATACGCGTTAATCAAACCATTTGTTGATGAATCATGTGTTGTCACTTCGGCATCGTCGCTCAATTCTGGCAGAATCGCTTTTGCGAGCACCTTGCCAAGCTCGACGCCAAACTGATCAAATGAATTGACATTCCAAATCACGCCTTGCGTAAAAATTTTATGCTCGTATAGCGCAATCAGCATACCGAGCATATGTGGCGTCAGTTTTTTGAACAAGAATGAGTTGGTCGGCCGATTGCCCGTAAACGTTTTTGCCGTCGCAATGTATTCAAGCTGCTCGCCCTCAACGCCTTGTGCCGCAAGCTCATCACGCACAGCATCAGTCGTTTTCCCAAACGCCAGCGCCTCAGTTTGCGCGAAGAAGTTAGACGACAAAATGGCATGATGTTCGCCAATCGGGTTCTGGCTCTGAGCTGGGATGAGGAAATCGGCCGGAATCAGCTTGCTACCCTGATGGATCAGCTGATAGAAAGCATGCTGTCCATTCGTGCCGGGCTCACCCCAAATGACTGGCCCCGTGCTGTAATCAGCCCACTCGCCATCTTTGGTCACGCTTTTACCGTTGCTTTCCATGTCGCCCTGCTGGAAATAGGCGGCAAAACGCGCCATGTATTGATCATAAGGCAAAATTGCGTGACTTTCTGCACCGTAAAAGTTGTTGTACCAGATGCCCAGCAACGCCATGATGACGGCGATATTTTTGTCGAACGGCGTTGTGCGGAAATGCTCATCGGCCGAATGCGCCCCGCCCAGCATCTCCTCAAAGTTATCCATGCCAACCGACAGCGCAATTGACATGCCAATCGCTGACCAAAGCGAATAGCGTCCACCCACCCAATTCCAAAACTCAAACATATTGGCCGTGTCGATACCAAATGCGGCGACCTTTTCAGCGCTGGTTGACAGCGCCACAAAATGCTTCGCAACGTTTGACTCGTCCTGCGCCGCTTCGAGGAACCACGACCGCGCCGTATGTGCGTTGGTCATCGTTTCTTGGGTCGTAAACGTCTTCGAAGCAATCATAAACAGCGTCGTCTCAGGGTTAATTACCTTGAGCGTCTCGGCTATGTCGGTGCCGTCAATGTTAGACACAAAATGGAAATTGAGACGCTCGTGTTGATATGGCTTGAGCGCAATCGTGACCATTTGTGGGCCAAGATCGGAGCCGCCAATGCCGATGTTGACCACATCGGTAATCATTTTGCCCGTGTAGCCTAGCCAATCACCATTGCGAACAGCATCCGTAAAATTACGCATCCGCGCCAACACGCTGTTCACGTCTGGCATCACGTCTGCATCATCGACCACAATCGGCCGAGTCGAAGAGTCGCCTCCAGCGACATTGCCACGATTCCGCAGCGCGACATGCAGCACAGCCCGCCCCTCTGTGTCGTTGATCTTCTCACCAGAAAACATCGCAGCAATTTTGTCGCTTAACCCAGCCTGATTGGCTAAATCGATCAGCAGATCCAACGTTTCCTGCGTGATGCGGTTTTTTGAATAGTCGAATAGAAGATCGTCCAGCCAGAGGTGGAAATTATCGAAACGTTGCGCATCGGCCGAAAACAGATCGCGCATATGATCATTCTTTGTTGCATCAAAATGGGCATCCAACGCTTGCCACGCTGGTGAATTGGTGAGAGCAGACATAAATATCCTTTGAGTGTCAGTTTAGGTTTTTGACGGGTCAAGTGGGGTGAAGTCTTACGTGGATACTATCCCATCACCCTGAACAGAGCGAATCACGGTCTCAATTCTTTTGAAGCAACACAAGCAAATCAGGCAACAATAGTTCCATTCCTTGCTCACCGCTATCAATCGTCTGCTCAATCAATGTAAAGCCCGTAAACACCGAAACACCCTCTGGAATCGGCGGGCGCAACAACAAATCAGGTGGGTTCAATGCAAAGCGTAAGCGCGTCATTTCACCCAGTGAGATCAACCCCGTTTGCCACACATCGGCCGCAATCGAAGCAAATCGCGGCGGTGCAAATTTAGGCCGCAGCGCTTCATCATCAAACGCAGGATTAACATCAACTGCAATCACAATGTCCGCACCCATTTTGCGTACCACATCAGCAGGTACATTGTTGACAATGCCGCCATCCACAAGACGCTGCCCGTCTAGTTCAACCGCCTCAAATACGCCCGGCACCGACATCGTTGCCCGCATTGCGTCAATCACAGAGCCTTCTTGCAAATGCACTTCCTGCCCTGTGTGCAAATCAACTGCCACAAGCACCAGCGGCGTTTCACACTGATCAAAAGTCAATTCGCCTAAGGTATTGCGAAAGTAGCGCTGAGTGCGTCGGCCGCTCATCAAGCCAGTGAGCGGCGTGCTAAAATCGAGGAAACGCACCAGTTGGCTAAAATTGGAAATCCGCAGAATCTCGGTTTCAAAGTCGCCAATGTCCATCCCAGACGCATACACGGCAGCGACTAAACCGCCCATGCTGGTTCCCGCAATGTAGTCAATTGGAATGCCAGCTACGATTAGCTCGCGCAGCACGCCGATATGCGCCAATCCACGCAAGCCTCCGCCGCCTAATGCAAGGCCAATTTTCGGCCGACCGCCAGAGTGGCGCGTCGCATTTTTATCAAATTCGTTCAAAAACCATCACCTGCCAAATATAATGTCGCACCTGATGAACGGGCTGCAAACCATTTGCCGCCGCTACCGCTTCAATCGCATCCTGCGCATGGACATATGGATGATATCCACTTTTGACCAGCGACAAAAAGGTGTCGATCACCCAATGTCCAAACCGCACCCAGTTGCGATCAACGGGGTAGCTAATCGCTAAGAACTGACTGGTGTGCTGCGCTGCTTTGCCCAAGAGTTGGTCAAGATGTGGATAGCAGCAAATCACGCGATCGAGGACAACCAAATCGGCCGATTCAACCGCCTCGGCCGATTGTGCAAAATCCTGCTTGATGTAGTTGATCTGCTCACTCAAACCAAAATGTGCCGCATTATCCTTCGCTGCCTCCAAATAGGCTGACGACGCATCAACACCGGTCACAGTTGAGACGACGCCCTGCCGCAATAAGTCCTGATGCAGTGCACCCGCACCGCCACCAATTTCCAGCATTGTTGAAGCCTCTGGCAATCTGCTGCTGACAAACTCGACCAGTTTTTTCGCGCGTTTGTCTAACCCTTTTTTGCGATAGGCAAGGGCATCGCTCTCAGCCGTTTTTCGGCCGAACGTGTTATCCAAATCGTTTACATTTTCAACCCGGCAACAAGGACAGTTCATAGCAAAAAGGGCACCAGACAGAAAATCTGTCCAACGCCCTCACCTTACATCTAAATTTTTCTCAGCGCTCTTAGCGCCATCAGAGGCTAATTTAGCCCTTAAGCTTATCAATCAACCCGACATACTGTTCCATCGCCGAGTCAGACGATGTGCCTTTCATCTTCGACCATGCATCAAACTTCGCCTTACCAACTGGATCAAACATTCCAGGGCGCTTACCGGTTACGTCGCCGCTCGTCGCCTGCTTATACAACGAATAAATCTTCAACAGCGTGTCGTTATCTGGCTTCTTGGACAGCGATTTGCTAGATGCAACCGCTGCTTGGAATTGTGCTTGTAAATCTGACATTTTATGCTCCGTGAATAAATTACTGTCACACGTCACCTACTTTGTAGCACATCGCGCAACTGAACACAACCGACTCACTCAATAAACAGCCAGGCTAAGAGGGCAACGACGCCAAACGCAACGGCCGAAGGAACCCCTAGACCAACCAATCCAAACGTCTCGTACGCTAGTGGCCCCGTAAAACCAGACCATGCGCCAATCAATGTACCAACCACACCGAGCAACGACATCACCCGGCTACGTTGGTTCGGCGACTGTTCACTCGTCGTAATCACGCCGGTCACAATCGTAAATTCAAATAAAAAGCGTCCCAAAAACAGCATAATCAGGGCGGGAACCAAACCAAACGAGTTGAACCAGCCAAGCAAACCGAATACGATTGCTGCGCCTGCACCGCCGTAAATAAGCGCTTCTTTTCGGCCGATTTTGTCTAGGCTCGCACTCACCAGCCCACTCCCAACCAAGTCGATTAGCCCATATCCCAATGCAATCGATCCCAACCGCACCGCATCGAACGCGTGCTCATTGAACAACCAGATGCTGTAAGCCGTAAACGTGTGCAGCCCCGCAAATGTAATCAACCCTTGCGTCAACACCGCCGCCAACGCGCCGCGTCGATTTTCCGTGACATTAAACTGCTCCCACAAGGAGATCGGCGGCGTATCATCTAAATCAGGCTGATTGCGCAACAGAAAGAAAAACACAACGCTAGCAATCCCTAGCCCAATCCCCAACCCAATCAGGGGCACGCGCCAGTCTGCCACATCTAGAATACGCCCAACGACATACAGGCCAATAATGCTCGATAGTGCCCAGCCGTACTCAATAATGCCCATCCCGCGCGCTCGTCGTTCAGGCGCAAGCGTTGCACTCGAATACGCAGCCAGCATCGGCTGAAATGTGTTCGACCCCAGCCCCATTAAGAATATCGCGGCAACAACAATTGGAATGCTAGGCGCACTGACAAGCACAAAAATGCCCACCGCAGTCAAAAGCAAGATCAGAGGCAGCGTGACTCGAAACCCGCGCCGTTCTGCCAAATTGCCAAAAAGCGGCGTGAGCAATCCTGATGAGCTGCGTACCGAGAGAAATCGGCCGAAAACCACTGGCGTCACCCCCACCCCAGCCGCCAAAATCGGCAAAAACGCAAAAAACATTTGCGTTGTCGTGTCGGTCAAAATCCGCGTCAACAAACCTACGCCAACCAAACGACGCCCAAACCCAGCTGATTTAACTTTCTTCATTTTATGGACTTTTTCTTCTTGTACTTTTCGCCTATGTGCCGGAGCCTTACTTAGGCTATTGCTGTGAGCCAATCTCTGCCAATTTCAACAGCCTGCCCATCTCATTGCGCATCGTTCCAATTCCCACTTGCGTCGCAGGCTTCGCTACCACCAAATCTGGCTGCACCGCCATCGCAATATGCGCCGTAATTTCAGCGGCAAGCGCCGTCTCGCTGGCATCTCCACCCCAAATCACCTGCAAATCGGCCGCTCGGCACACTTTGGCAGCTGCAATCATCGCGTCAATGCCACCCATCTGCTGTGGATCAAGATAAACGGCATGCACCGCATTCGCCGCAATCAACGCCTCGACCGCCTCCACCGAATCAACATACGCACGCGCCACCGATAGCACGTTCGTCTTGCGCATTCGCAAATAATCTTTCAACTCCGCCAGCAGCTTCAAATGCGTCTCAAAATCATCACCAATCAACGCATCCTCAACCATCACAACATACGGCTTTGAAGCGGCAAACAGACCATATAGTTGACCTAAAATTTGACCAATCTTATTGTCCTGCTGAACGCCATACCCACCGCCAGCCCGCAAGTAGAAATTCGGGCTATATTCCTGTGGTGGCGCGAACTTCTTCACTTCCGACTTCAAACGCCGCACTGCATTTTGGATGATAGCGCCGTTCTTGCCCGTCTTGACATCAAAATTATCTTCGTCGACAGCCAACGCCAGCGCCCCGATCTTGTATCCAAACAATCGCCCAGCCGCATTCAATTGACGCAGTTTCAACATTGCCATTGTCGGCACAACGGCCTCCGGCCGCTCAAACTGAAATTCCTTACGCACAAATTCGATGATCGGGACGTTTTCACTCTGAGCAAACGCACTCAGCAATGCTTGGCTCGCGCCGTGACGCACGCTGCCAAAGATCGGCCGAATCACTTCATATTCCCGCACTTCAGGTGGTGGTGCAACAGGATCATCTGCAAACAGTTTCCCTCGCATCATCTCCCTTCGTGATACGCCCTCCGCTTTCGGTGGCGGTGGATGCTGCACGACTTCCTGAAAAGTAGCGGTTTCGGTTAGGGCGTCGATTTCGGCCGATAAGTTCCTAAACTCAACCAACGCACGCCCAACCAACAGCGGCTTCACCGCCCCCTCAATCACCTCCACCAACTCCTCGGCCTTGCGCATCGAATCAACACAGTCGCCCCAACCAATCCGGCCACTGTCCAACACCACGCCTATAGAAACAACTTGCGAGCCAGTTCCCTGACCCGCAAGCGCAATCACATCAACAATCTTCGCCATCGTCCCCTAAACAAAAATCAGTCTCTAACTAAAACCGTCTAGGTTAAAGCAAGAGACTGATTACTGATTACTGGTCACTGACCACTAAACTAAGCTGGTTCCTTCGCTGTAATAATCGGATCGAACGTCGACAACGTCTCAATCGGAATATGACAGAAAATCCGGTGACCGTCTTCGCCCATCTGCCACGGCGGAATCTCCTGTTCGCAAATCGCGCCGTTGTCTGGCAACAGCTTACGACGCGGGCAGCGCGTGTGGAATCGGCAGCCGCTTGGCGGCTTCATCGCACTTGGCACAGACCCTTCCAGTCGAATTCGCTTCTGCACAACAGACGGATCTGGAATTGGAACGGCCGAAAGCAACGCTTCTGAATAAGGATGATACGGCGGCGCATAAATCGCATCTGCTGGGCCAATCTCCATAATCTGCCCCAGATACATTACAGCCACCTCATCTGAGAAGAAGCGCACAACGCTCAGATCATGTGCAATGAACACCATCGTCGTGTCATGCTCGTTTTGCACTTCAAGCAACAGATTCAAAATCGCCGCCTGAACTGACACATCGAGCGCGCTCACAGGCTCATCACACAGCACCAAGTCAGGGCGGCTCGCCAACGCCCGGGCAATACCGACGCGCTGTTTCTCACCACCGCTCAATTGACGCGGCAGGCGCTCCATATAATTCTCGCCCAGTCGCATCGATTCCAGCAGCTTAATCACTTCGCCGCGCACTTCGTTCTTTGGAACAGTACCAAAGCGAATCATCGGCCGACCAATCTGCTGGCCTACCGTATAAGACGGATTCATCGTCGAATCTGGATTCTGGAACACCATCTGGAGCTCTTGAATCAGCGACTCGTTACGACCTGCCAAATCACCCGTGATATCAAAGCTCAAGAACTTCGCATCACCGCCAGTGCTCTCTTCCAGGCCAATCAGCGTCTTAATCAGTGTACTCTTACCACAACCCGACTCGCCCACAATACCGAGCGTACGCCCCTTCTTCACTTTAAAGGTTGCGTCTTCAACAGCCTTAACGCTGCGCGTCTTGCGCTGCAACATATCCATTAAGGTTGCACCTGGCACCTCATAATACTTTTGCAGCCCGTCAACACTCAAAATTACTTCGCTGTCACCCTTAGCACTATTTAGAACTGGCAGTTCCATATCGGCCGCTGGGCGCCATTCGTCAGGGTTAATCTCTTCAGCAAAGTGACAGCGCACCGTCACATCGCCCATCATACGCAGTTCAGGGCGTTCATCGATACAGCGTTGCTGACGATAGTCACAGCGTGGTCCATAGACACACCCTGTAGGCCGTGCATTCGGCGCAGGCACACGTCCACGAATCGGATACAGCATGCTGCTCGCCTTATCAGCACCCAATTTCGGCACACAGCGCATCAAACCCTGTGTATATGGATGTTGTGGATTGGCAAATATCTGGTCGACATCACCACTCTCCACCATCTCGCCCGCATACATAACGCCGATCTTCGTGCAGACACGCGCCACAACGCCCAAGTTATGCGTAATGTACATAATCGCCGTGTCAAAATCACGACGCAATTCTGCAATCAGATCGAGTACAGCCGCTTCAACCGTCACATCAAGTGCGGTCGTCGGCTCATCCATAATCAACAGAGAGGGGTTCGTCAACAGCGCCATTGCGATAACCACACGCTGCTGCTGCCCACCTGAAATCTGATGCGGATAGCGCTTCAATACATTCGCCGAGTCAGGCATATAAACCCGATCCAACATCTCAATACAGCGCTGCTCAGCCTCTTCTTGCGACATGCCCTTATGGACAGTCAAGACCTCTGTCATCTGATCGCCCAAGCGCATCGACGGGTTTAGCGCCTGCATCGGATCTTGATAGACCATTGCGATTGAATCACCACGCAACTTGCGTAGTTCTTCACCTTCTTTGCCGACTAGGTTCTCGCCCTTGAACAGAATCTGCCCATGCTTGACATAGCCGTTCGCGCCTAAGAAGTTGACAATTGACCACGCTACCGTGCTCTTACCGCAGCCAGATTCGCCCACGATGCCCATCGTTTCGCCACGATGCACATCAAACGACACGTTCTGAACAGCTTCAATCTCGCCGCCGCGCACCTTATATGCCACAGCAACGTCTTTAACCTGTAATATCGGAGAATTGCTACTCATCTAATCTCCCAAATCTTTAAGTAAATTCGTGTTCCTAATTTGATTATCGCGTATCAAATCGCCGACAAAATTGGCTCGACGCCTCGCGTCGAAAACCTAGTGTGTTTCCCAGAGGTTAGCTTTGCTAACCTCTGGGAAACACGAAAACAATTTTGTCGCGAGCGGGCACTGCAAGTTATGCCCTAATACATACGCGGTACTCAAAATGGAAACGCCATTCCACTTAACACTGTAAACAATTGCGTTTACTTCTGATAGCGGGTCAGTTCCTCACGGACACCGTCAGCAAACAAATTCAAGCCAATCACCAATGACGAAATCGCCATTGCAGGCCACAGCAGCGGCCACGGTGTCACGCGCACAAATGTACGTGCGTCATCAACCATATTGCCCCAATCTGGATCTGGTGGTGGCAGCCCCACGCCCAAGAAACCTAACGTTGCAATCGTAAAAATTGCATATCCGACACGTAGCATGCCGTCTACAATAAGTGGGCCACGAGCATTCGGCAGAATCTCTCGGAACAGGATGTACCAAATATTCTCACCACGTGTTTCAGCCGCACGGATGTAGTCGCGCGTCTTAATATCAATCGCCAAACTACGCGCCAGTCGCGCCACACCAGGCGCACCCGTAATCGTAATCGCGAGGATGATAATAAAGTCACCTTGACCCAGCGCAGAAATCACAACAAGGTAAAGGACGATACGCGGGAATGCGATCATCGCGTCCAAACCTTGCATAATGATTTGGTCAGCCCAGCCGCCACGATAGCCAGCATTCAGGCCAAAAATCGAGCCGACGGTCAAAGAACCGAGTACACCCCAAATCGCAACGCCACCAGGAATTGCTGGAAACGGCATATTCCACGTCTCTGGGAAACGAGTCTTCAACAGAATAACTTGCGTACCCGTCATCAATCTTGATAGCGTATCGCGCCCAAGATGATCTGTGCCAAGCCAGTTTGTGCCGTTCATCGGCAGGTTTTGGCTATACGCACTTGAATTAGGGTCAGAGGGCGTCCAAACAAATGAAATCAGCCCCAGTACGACCCAAAACAAGACCATGCACATGCCTATCGTCGCAATCCGCGATGTGAGTACAATATCCAACGCGGCGCGCAGCTTGCTAGGTTCTTGTCTTTTTGTAGCTTTTGCAGTTGGTTGAGCAACAGCCATATTTTCTACTCCATGACCAATCTGGTCAGTTCAAATAAACAAGCAACGGGCGTTATGAGAAACGCACACGTGGATTCAGCAGCATGTAGGCAATATCGCCCAACAGACGGGTCACAACGGCAATAACGACTGTCACCATTGCAGCCGCCTCAACCGCATTCACATCATTGTTAATCGCCGACTTAAAGATGTAGTTCCCCAAGCCAGGGATACCAAAAATAATCTCGACAACAACAATACCGCTCACAAAATAGTTGACATGCAACATGATGACCGTAATCGGAGCCATCAACGCATTACGCACAGCGTGGCGGAAAACAACCCGCCGATACGGCATCCCCTTGA
>JACLAD010003990.1_pt1 | contig 21227 bp, 20 predicted proteins | sample 8027901 | NCBI WGS metagenome assembly JACLAD01 (sample SAMN15725071, study PRJNA655200) | protist metagenome | isolation source: fluorescence activated cell sorting (FACS) single amplified genomes of... | place: Spain: Blaines Bay Microbial Observatory, Mediterranean Sea | collected 2016-07-05 | reverse complement strand
GGCGTCGTCAGCAGGATATGCGGCGGGTCCGCGCGCTGGCGGCGTTTCCGCGTGTAGCTGGTGTCGCCGGTGCGATCCTCGATCCGGATGGGCAGGCGCATATCCTCGACCGGACGGGTCAGGTTGCGCCGGATGTCGGTGGCGAGGGCCTTGAGCGGCGAGACATAGAGCGTGTGGAGGCCGGAATGGTCGCCGCCGGCAAGCTCCACGAGGCTGGGCAGGAAGCCGGCCAGCGTCTTGCCCCCGCCGGTCGGTGCGATGAGCAGCAGCGACGGCTCGTCCGCGCGGTCCAGCATGTCCTGCTGGTGGGGGTGAACGGTCCAGCCACGGGTGGCGAACCAATCGGCGAAACGGGGGGGCAGGACGGTCATGTCCGGAACTTAGGCGCGCGCCGGACCATTCGCCATGCGACAGAGGAGGGTTCGACGATGAAGGTTCTGGTGATCGGGGCGACGGGCGGCGTTGGATCGCGCCTCGTGTCCATGCTGGTCGAAAGCGGCCACGAGGTGCACGGGCTGCACCGCAAGCCCGAGCAGGCCAAGATGCTCCAGCGGCAGGGGGCCACACCGCGTGCCGGTGACCTGATGGAGATGCGGCCCTCGGACTATCGCGATGCTGTCCGGGGCATGGATGCGGTCGTGTTCTCGGCCGGTGCCGGCGGCGCGGGTGAGGTGCAGGCCGCCCGCATCGACGGGGATGGACCGGAGATGCTTGTTCCGGCGATGGAGGCCGAGGGCGTGCGGCGCCTCGTGGTCGTGTCGGTCTTTCCCGAGGCGGGGCGTGCGCGGCAGGTGCCGGACACGTTCGAGCACTACATGGCCTGCAAGAAGCGGGCCGACGTGGCGGTCGCGCGGTCGGGGCTCGACTGGGTCATCCTGCGTCCCGGAACGCTGGTCACCGCCGAGGGCGACGGATGCGTGACCGCTGCGCGCGTGGCGCCCTATGGCGATGTGGCGCGTGGCAACGTGGCCGCCGCGATCGCGGGTGTGATCGAGCGTCCGTGGCTGCGGTGGGAGGCGATCGAGCTGACGGATGGCGAAACCCCGGTGGGGGAGGCGCTGGACGGGTTCCGCCGGTAGGCTAGTGGTCGACCTCGCTGTCCTCGACGAAGAGGTTGGCCCAGGCGCGGTCGATCAGATCGGGCGTCATCTGGTTCGGGATGCCTTCGAACGCGCAGATCGAGGCCATCTGGTCGATCAGGAAGACAGGCATGTAGTTGGCATAGACGTTCCCGATCTCGGGGAAGCGGTTGCGGATCAGGTGGACCAGCGCCGCCTCGTCCAACGGCATCCCCTTTTTCTGGGCGACCAGCGCGAAGATCCTCAGGAAGTCCTTCTGGCTCGGGCCGTCGATCTTGATCTTGTAGAAGATCCGGCGGAGCGCAGCCTTGTCGAAGATCTTGTTGGGATGGAAGTTGGTCGAGAAGATCACGAGCGTGTCGAACGGCACTTCGAACTTTTCGCCCGATTGCAGCGACAGGATGTCCTTCGATTCCTCGAGCGGTACGATCCAGCGGTTGATGAGCGCCTGCGGCGATTCTTCCTGCCGGCCGAGGTCGTCCACGATGAAGACGCCGCCCGTCGATTTCAGCTGCAACGGCGCCTGGTACGTGCGCGCCACCGGGTTGTAGATGAGGTTCAGCATGTCGAGCTTCAGCTCGCCCCCGGTGACCACGGTCGGGCGCCGGCACAGGACGTACCGCGCGTCGTGCCGTTTTCGCAGGCGCAGGGACAGCGTGTCATCCTCTTCCTCGACGCTGGTATGGACGATGGGATCGTAGACCGTGATGACCTGGCCCGCGTATTCAATGGCGCGCGGGACGTAGATCGTGTCGCCGAGGGCGTCGCGGATGCCGTTCGAGATCGACGACTTGCCGTTGCCGGGCGGGCCGTACATCAGGATCGACCGGCCCGACCCCACGGCCGGGCCGAGCTGGTCCAGAAGCCGGGGCGGCAGGACGAGGTGCCCCATCGCCGCGGTCAGAAGGTCGCGCGTCATGGTGATCTTGCGGATCGACTGACGCTCGACCTGTTCGGCATAGGCAGCCATGGGGACGGGCATCGCGCCGAAATACTCGGACTGGCCCAGGGCATCGAGCGCGCGGGCCTTCCCGCTGTCGGAAAGCTGGAACTCCATCTCGCCGCTCGACGTGGCGCGCAGGGTGCCGAGCGCCTCCATCAGCTTCTGTTCGCGGGCGAGGTCGATCAGGGCCTGCGTCGTTCCGAGCGGCAGCGCGATGGCGCGGGCGATGTCCGTGACGGTGGCGGCATTGGTGCGAAAGACCGTCTTGAGCAGGATGTCCCGCATCATGACGACCGGTAGCCCCACCGCCTCGAGCGTGCGCGGCGCGGGCGGCTCCACCGGAGACGGCGTCGGCATGTTCATCGGATCGGTCCTCCTTGTCGCCAAGGGAAAGTGCCGCACGCTTGCGCCAATAATGAGGCCGAACCGGGATCAGGCGAAGGCAGACAGCGCCAGGTACAGCGAAAGCGTGGGGCCGAGCCCGAGGCCCATCGGGAATTTCCGCGCCTGCCAGCTTTCCCAGTGGGGCGCGAGGCGCGTCAGGAAGGGGATACGGCGTGCTGTGCGGTGGACCGCGACGGCGGACAGCAGCATCAGCGACAGCAGGACGAGCACGGCGTAGGCGTCCGGCTGGGCCACAAACGGCGCCGCGGCGGCCAGAAACTTGGCATCCCCCGCCCCCATCGCGCGGGCCATGTTCAGCACGAAGCCGATCCCGAGCATGATGAAGCCTTGCACGATCTGCCAGAGGTAGACGCCCAGCGGCAGGACAAAGGGGCCGACCAGCAGAAAGGTCGCCGCGAGCGTCAGGACGGCGGCATTGCGGATCTTCATGTGCCGCAGGTCGGATAGCGCAACCCAGGCGCAGGCCGGCAGGGTGAGGATGAAGAAGACCAGCGCCGCCCTGTCCGGCAGCGCAAGCTCGGCCGACAATAGCATCAGTTGGTCACGTTCGAGCCAAGCGCGTCGAGCGCCACCTGCGCCGCCTCGAAATGCTGGGGGTGCGTGTCGATGGCGTCGCGCAAAAGCCCTTCGCCCACCGCCACGTCGCCCTGCTTGATCGCCGAAAGCGCGAGCGTGTGCAGAAGTTGGGCGCGCTCGGTCTGGGACATAGGGACGACCGGCAGTTCGTAGTTGCGCTGGGCGCCGCGGGCGAGGGCGAGGTTGTTCTTGGCGGTGAAAAGGCCGGGCTCGTACCCGAGAGCCTCGGTAAAAAGGCGCTCGGCCTCGGCAGGTTGGCCCCGGCTGAGCTTGGAGAAACCCCAGTTGTTCAGGGTGCTCGCCGGGCTTGTCGTCAGGCCCGCAGCCGTCTGGTAGAGGCTGTCCGCTTCGGACCATTCTCCGCGGCTGTCGGCGACCATCGCCTCGAGGCGGTAGCGCTGAAATGTGCGGTAGCTGCTTGGCAGCTTGGCGAGTTGTGCCGAAGCCGATGTCCAGTCGCCCGCGCGGATCAGGGCGTCGGCCAGCGCCAGCCGGTCGTCGGGTTCGGCCCTGCGGCTTTCGGCGACACGCGCCCAGACGGCAGCGGCCTGCCCCGGCTGCTTTGCGCGGACCAGGGCCTTGGCAAGCTGTCGCTGCAGGTCGATGCGGTCCGGGTTGTCGGCAACCGCCTTGCGGAAGTACTGCACGGCCTCGCGCGGATCGGCGGAGGCGAGCATGACCTCGTTGAGGTTCGCCTCGTCCACGACGTTCAGGTCCTTCAGCGCGCGGTTCACCTCGGCCGAGCTGGACCGATCGCCGCAAGCCGATAGCGTCATCGCTCCGCCGAGGCAGAGCGCGAGGAGGATGGTGTGGCGCATGAGATGCGTCCTTGCTGCTCGAAACGGCCCCGTTCCCTCAGCCGGGCGGGACGAGCCGGTAGCTGCCGTTCCCGCGCCGTTCGAGGGCGAAGCTCTCATTTTCGGGATCAGTGTAAGTTTCCGCGTCAAGCTTGGATAGCGCACGGGTGAGATTGGTGCGAATGTCGTCACTTTGGCCACTGTCGGCGGCGAAGGCGGCCTTGAACTGCAGATGCGCCTCGGCGACATGGCCAGTCTCCATCAGGACGACGCCGAGATTGTTGCGCGCGGGGACGTATTCGGAGTCCGCCGCGACGGCCTTGCGGAACAGATCCTCGGCCTGACCCAGTCGGCCGAGACGGAGTGATGCGGTGCCGAGGGCGGTCAGCACTTCGGGCGTCAGGCCGCTTTCGGCCGCCTTGCGCAGGTAGGCGCGGCGCGCGAGTTCGAATTCGCCGGCCTCCATCAGGCGGTTGCCAACGGTCAGCCCGTCGACCGCTTCGGCCGTCCGGTCGACCCCCGGCGCGAGCGGTCCCACCGAACCGCTCCGTGTCTGCCCGCACCCGCCAAGTGCGATCAGGACAAGGAGGAGGGGGGCGAGCCCTCCCATGTCACCCGAACTTGGCGAAGGTCGAGACGATGTTGTAGACGGACGGGCCAAGCAGGATGATCAGCAGCGGTGGCACCGTCAGCATCATCGTGGCGAGCGTCATCTTGGTCGGCAAGGTGTTCGCCTTTTCCTCTGCGCGCATGACGCGCTTGTCGCGCATCTCGGCGGCATAGACCCGCAGGGCCTCGGCGATCGAGGTGCCAAAGGCGGCCGACTGGATCAGCACCGTCACGAAGTTCGACACATCCGTCACGCCCGCGCGTTCGCCCATGTCCTTCAGCACCTGGTTCTTGTCCTTGCCGGCCCGGATTTCCTGCGTGACCATATCGTATTCGTCGGCGAGGGCCGGATAGCCAGCGCGGATCTCGCGCGCGACCCGTCCGATGCACTGATCCATCGATTGTCCAGCCTCGACGCAAACCAGCATCATGTCGAGCGAGTCGGGGAAGCCGTTGATGATCTCTTCCTGCCGCTGTTGCAGGCGCTTGGTGACCCAGTACTTCGGAATCATGTAGCCGACGGCGCCAGGCAGGATCGTGTAGAGCATCATGGAGTTCAGGCTCATATCGCCACTGCCCGAGACGTAGAGCGTATAGGCGACGCCAAGCACAAGACATGTCATGCCAAGGAAGAACTGCGCGAAGTGGTACACCCGCACCGCGTTCGTGCCGCGATACCCGGCGCGCACGAGCTTGAGTTTCACGGCCGAGAATTCTTCGGCGTTCTGGGGTTCGAGGAAGGTGGAATAGGGTTCGAGCTTGTCGACCTTGCCGCCGTCGCGCCGCAGGCTCTGCACCTCGGGTCGCTCGCGGCTCTGCTTGGCCATGCGGGCGAACTTGTCCATCGGGTCGGGCCGCCGGTTGAGCAGCAGGACCGCACAGAGCCCGAAGAGGACCAGCGCCAGGAGGCCGGGGACGATCAGGGGGCCGAGCGGACCAAACGTGTCGATGAGGAGGGCGGTTATCGCGTCCATGAGCCTCAGACCTTGATGTTCACGAGCGAGCGCATGACGAAGATGTTCGCCACGAGGAATCCGGCGACGACGAGGCAGCCCGGGACGAAGTAGGCGGTCTGTTTCACATCGTCGAAATAGTCGGGCTTGATCAGCATGATCACGACGATCGCGCCAATGGGAAAGACCGACAGGAACATGCCGGACCACTTCGCTTCGGCCGTGATGGCCTTCACGCGGCGGAACAGCTTGAATCGCGAGCGGATCACCTTGGCCAGCCCGTCGAGCACCTCGGCCAGGTTGCCGCCCGATTGCTGCTGGATCGTCACGGCCACGGCGAGAAAGCGCAGGTCCTGCATGTCAAGCCGTTCGGCCATCGCCTTCAGCGCCTCGCCGGTGTCGCGGCCATAGGCGGCCTCGTCCGCGATCACGCCCATTTCCGAGCCCAGAGGATCGGGCACCTCTTTCGCGACGGCGTTCAGGGCCGACGAGAACGGGTGCCCGACCCGAAGCGAGCGCACCATGAGTTCGACCGCGTCGGGCAGTTGCTCCTCAATCATGGCCATGCGCTTCTTGGCCTTGTTGTTGACCCATACGACCACGGCGCCGACCCCGATCCCGACCGCGCAGACGATCCTGACCGGCGTGGCTGCCCCGGTCCCGAGGGTCAGCGCGACGTAGGCGACCATCGACAGCACGCCCATGATCAGCATCAGCTGCGTCGGCGTGAACGCGATGTTGGCCTTCTGCGCCTTTGTCGCCAGAAGCGAATAGATCGGCAGCTTCTGGCTGTTCATGTGCTGGGTCATCTCCTTGCGGAGTTGATCCAGCACCTGCTCGCGCCCCTTGCCCTTGTCGAGCATCTCGATCCGGCGGTTGACCCGGCTGTTGAGCGAGATCGACCGGCCAAACACGGTCAGGTAGATGCCCTCGACCAGCAGCAGGACGGCGACGAAGATGACGCCGTAGACAATCAGTTCGACGGGGATCTGCATCCGTTCAACCTTTCACGACATCGTAGATTTCGGCCGGGAGGTCGTAGCCCCACATGCGGAACCGCTCGGCGAAGTGCGACCGCACGCCGGTTCCGGTGAAGTGGCCGAGGATCTTGTTGTCCGGCGTCAGTCCTGTGCGCTGAAAGCGGAAGATCTCCTGCATCGAGATGACCTCGCCCTCCATCCCCGTGACTTCGGTGATCGAGACCATCCGGCGCGACCCGTCCTGGAGGCGGGTCGCCTGCACGATCAGGTTCACGGCGCTCGCGATCTGGCTGCGCACCGCCTTCAGCGGCATTTCGATCCCGGCCATCGCGATCATGTTCTCCAGGCGCGACACCGCGTCGCGCGAGGAGTTGGCGTGGATCGTGGTCATCGAGCCGTCGTGGCCGGTGTTCATCGCCTGCAGCATATCAATGACTTCCTCGCCGCGGGTCTCGCCTACGATGATGCGGTCGGGGCGCATCCGGAGCGCGTTCTTTAGGCAGTCCCTCTGGCTGACGGCGCCCTTGCCCTCGACGTTGGCGGGGCGGCTTTCCATGCGGCCGACATGGGTTTGCTGAAGCTGGAGCTCGGCCGTGTCCTCGATCGTCAGGATGCGCTCGGAATTGTCGATGAACGAGCTCAGCGCGTTCAGTGTCGTGGTCTTGCCCGAGCCCGTTCCGCCAGAGACGATGATGTTGAGGCGCGTCGAAACGGCCGCCTCGAGATACATCGCCATCTGTTCCGAGAAGGCGCCGAACGCGACGAGGTCGCGGATCCCCAGCTTCTCTTTCTTGAACTTGCGGATCGAGACGAGGCTGCCGTCCACCGCGATCGGCGGGACCATCGCGTTGAAGCGCGAGCCGTCGGCGAGGCGGGCATCGACGTAAGGGTTCGACTCGTCCACGCGGCGTCCGACGGCCGAGACGATCTTGTCGATGATCCGCAGGAGGTGGCGTTCGTCCTTGAAGGTGATGTCGGTGAGCTGCAGCTTGCCCGCGCGTTCGACAAAGATCCGATGGGGGCCGTTCACCAGGATATCGTTGACGCTGTCGTCCTTCAGAAGCGCCTCAAGCGGGCCGAGGCCGCGCACCTCGTCATAAAGCTCCTGGTTCAGGGTGTGCCGTTCCTCGCGGTTCAGCACCACGCCCATTTCGGCCAGCGTCTCCGAGGCGATGGCAGTGATCTCGGCTTTCAGGTCCTGCTCGCTCGCCTGCTCCAGTGCCGCGAGGTTGAGGTTGTCCAGGAGCTCGCGGTGGAGCTGCACCTTGAGGTCGGCGAGCTTCTCCTTGCGGCGTTTCTCCTTGTCCACCGGAGGCGCCTTCGCGGCGGCGGTGCGCAGCTTGTGAGCCTCTTCCGCGGGCTTGGAAGCCGGGACGACGGGCGCAACGGTTTTGTGCGTCGGGATGCCCTTGGGCAGTGCCGGCTTGGCGGTGTCTGACTTCTTATAACGCGAGAACATCTGACCCTCAGCTTTCGGCGGCTTCACGGTTCACTTCGTGTGCAGAGGCGGCGATCTTGCCGATCTCCTTCCGCAGGGGGTTCTTCTTGGCGGCAGAGGCGAGGGGCAGGCCGCTGTCGTTGGCTTCGGTCACCGCCTTGCCGCCGTCGGGCAGGTGCACGTCGATCGCCACGCCCAGGCTTTCGGCCAGCTTCTTAAGGCGGCTGCGCCCCGCGAGATCTGCGAACCTCGGAGCCCGGTTCATGACGAAGCGCAGCTTGTCGACAGGCAGCTCTTCGGCCTTGAGCGCACGGATGAGACGCAGGGCGTTCTGGGCCGAGCGCATGTCGAGCTCGAGCAGCGCGAAATAGGCATGGGCGCGGCTCAGGACCGTTTCGGTCCACTGCACCACCGTGCTTGGCATGTCGACGACCACGTAGTCGAACTGGGCGCTTGCGAGGTCGAGGATCCGGTTCACGTCTTCGGGCTGGATGAGGTCGAGGGGGACCATCTCGGCCGGGGAGGTCAGGATATGCAGCCGGTCCTGGTGGCTCACCATGGCCTGGAAGAGCAGGTCGGCGTCCATCGTTTCGGTGTCGGAGAGCAGTTCGATCACGACCTCGCGTTGCGGCAGGTCGAGATAGGTCGAGACCGCACCAACCTGCAGGTCGAAGTCGAGGATGCAGACGCGCGGCGGGCGCTTGCCGTCCAGCAGGCTCAGCTCATTGGCCAGATTGACAGCGAATGTTGATGCGCCGACGCCACCGGCCAGTCCTTGAACGGGCAGAATGACACCGTTGCGGCCGCCCGTGTTCAGTTCGGGGCGGACGACCTCTTCGACCGGGGCGGGCGGTCGAGGCGCGGTAGCGGATCCAGCGCTGACGCGCGCGATCGCGTCGGGCAGGGCGCGGTCGGGCAAGGGGTAGGGGACGAATTCGGTCGCGCCAAGCTTCAAGAGTTGGTGCAGGATCAGGGGCGAGACGTCTTCGGCGATCAGGATCACCGCGATCCGCTGCGCGACCGCGGTGCGGATTGTCGTCGAGACCTCGTCGACATTCGCCTCGTCGTCCTTGTCGATCGCGATTGCCAGAAGTTCGAGCGATCGTGCGCCGGGTTGGGTCAGGAAGGCTGTCGCGTCGGCGAAGCACAAGTCGCCCCACGTTTCCCCAAACGCGTTCTCCATATCCTCGATCAGCAGGTCGAAGTTCTGGATATCCCGGCACACGGTGCATGCACGGATCGGCGCCAGGTCTTCGGCAAGAGCCTCACTCGTCATGTCGTATCCACACCCTTGTTCGCTACGCGTCGTCCCGCCTCTGAGGAAGCGGCGGACTGCGGCTCCAGAGCTGGAAGATCACAGAAAATCTGGGCGATAATGAGGCTGGATCGCTCCCATTATCCGGCAATCGCGAACGGTCCGCTCGACCCTATTGGGCGGCGCCGCCGTTCAACCCGCCCGTGCTCATCTGGGCCGCGTCGAGCTGCGGCACGTATGTGGCGCTGGCGATCCATTCGCGCAGGATGACCTCGGCGTAGTTGCCATAAAGCAGGTCGCCCTTGCGTCCGACGAAGCCCGAAACCTCGGTGACCGTTCTGCGATTTGCCCGCTCGCGCCCCTGCGTGACGATCAGGGGCTGCGTTTCCCCGAAGGACACGAGCGCCTCCAAGCGGTTGCGGTTGACCCCGTTGCGCACCAGTTCGGCAACGACGGCCTCCGCGCGCCGCCGACCCAGCGCATAGTTGTACGAGTCCGATCCGACGAGATCGGTGTGTCCGTAGACGCGGAAGCTGACTTCGGGGAACTGGCGTATCCACGCGGCCTGCCGGGCGACCACGGCGCGCGCCTCAGGGCTCAGCGTGGCGCTGTCGAACGCGAAGGTCACGACCGAAACCACTTCGGTCGAGAAGCGGTTGTTCAGCCCTTCGACCTGCCCGATCCGCCCGGACTGGACGAGCATGTTGTTCATCGTCGGGTTGCCGAAGCGACCTTCGTCGAGCTCTGACCCGAGCGGCGCGTTCCAAGTCGTCACGTTCGCGCAGCCTGACAGCACAAATCCCGCGAAGCTGACGGCGAGGAGGATCGACCGCGTGGTCATGGCCTAGTCCTCCATCACGTAGCCGTAGGAGCCCGAGAAGTCCTGCCGCGCAACCTCGCCGGCTGCGCCTTTCGGTCCGTCCCCGGTTACCTTCCCGAAGAGGAAGAACTCGCGCTCGGTCGGAAGCGTCACGCGGTCCGTCGGCAAGGCAAGCGCCTCGCCACGAACGGGCGAGACGAGATGAGCCGTAATGATGATGACGAGTTCGGTCTGGTCGCGATTGTACTCGGCCGAGCGGAAGAGCGCGCCGAGGACCGGAATGTCGCCCAGGAACGGAACCTGCGCGCTGACGTCGCGGAAGTCGTCCTCGAGCAGGCCGGCGATGGCAAAGCTTTCGCCATCCCGAAGCTGCACGGTAGTCTGCGCCTCACGGCGAGAGAAGCCGTCCACGCTGATGCCGGACTGGGTGGAGCCGATGGTCGGATCGATGCTCGAAACGGCGGCGTTCAACTCGATATTGATGACCTCGTCGGCAAGCACCCTTGGAAGGAAGTTCAGTTCGACGCCGAAATCCTTGTAATCGATCGAGATGCCGTCGTCGTCCTGGACCGGAACGGGGTACTCGCCCCCGGCAAGGAAGTTCGCCTCTTGCCCCGAAAGCGTGGTGAGATTGGGCTCTGAAAGCGTGCGCACGACGCCCTTGCTCTCGAGCGCTTCGAGAAGCACCTCGAGCTGAAGGGAGTTGCCGCCGAAGCTGAAGCCGAACGCGCCTTGGGTCGAAGCGTCCACCGTCAATTCCTGGCCGATGCCGTTGCTACCTTCGAGGTAATTGCCCGTTTCGGCGCCGAATCGGTTGGAAGACACGGCGATGGACGATGACAACGTCTTCGAGACAGAGCGGGACATCTCGGCGAAGCGTACCTTCAGCATGACCTGCTGCGTGCCGCCTACGCTCATCAGGTTCGAGACGCGCCCTGGCGCATATCGCTCGGCGAGTTCCAGCGCGGCATCGAGGGCCACGATGCTTGAAACGGTGCCAGAAAGGACGATGCCGTCGTTTGCCGTGCGGACCTCGATCCCTTCGCCGGGAAGAATCTGATCGATGCGCTCCTTGAACTCGCCGATGTCGGGAACGACCTGCACGTCCACGTTCGTGATCAGGCGCCCTTCGGCGTTCAACAGCGTAAGCGTGGTGCGTCCCGGCGTCTTTCCGAGGACATAGACGGTCTGATCGGACAGGGTCGAGATGTCGGCGATCGCCGGGTTCGCGATCGAAAGCTCCGCGAAAGGAATGTCGCTCTCAACGACGACGGCGCGATTCATCGGGACGCGCAGCGCAGAGGACGTGCCGTTCGACAGGACCCGCAGGTTCTGCGCGACCGCGTGTGTCACCGCGACTGGCGCAAACGCCAGACACAGGCCAAGCGCGCTGGCCTTCAGGACCGTCTCAATGCTCATGTGATCTGCCTCTGTGATCACTTGGACGCGGATCTGTCGTCCGCCTTTCTCCTCAGCATGAGGGGTGGTGCGATGTTTGACAATATTTCCATCTATCCGAGGAGGGATTGCGGAAAGGGGGCAACACTCTGTGGACCGGCTGCCCCGCCGCGGTCCTGCCGGGTCAGTTGGTGCAGGGGATGGGCATTTCGACGACTTCGGACCCGCGGCGGGTACGGATCGAGCAGGTCTGCGGCGCCGGCGCTGCGGCCACGACGGGTTCATCCTCGATCCCCAGCAGTTCACGCTGGTCGATCTCGACCATTTCCGAGACGCTTTCGTCCAGCGCACCGACGAGCGCGAGGGACAGACGGCCGGACGACTGGGCCTGGGCGAAAGAGGCAACCTGGCGCGGCGTGGCTTCGACCGTGATCGTGCGGGCGACGACGGCCTTGGTCCGTTCGGCATCGACGGACTGATCCACGGCGACGATGCGGACGTTCGTGTCGATCAGCCGCGTGACCTCTCCGTTTCGGCCGGGGAGGGCGCCGCTCCAGAAGATGTCCACGCGGTCATTGGGCCGGAGGAAGCCGGACACGCCGCTGGCGACGTCGACGCGGATGGCGAACGCGCGCATTCCGGTGCTGAGCCGGGTGGCGACGCCTGCGTCCTCGCCTGGGGCGGTGACCTTGCTGGCGAGCACGGGCTCATTGGCGGCCATCGCGCGCAGGACTGTGCGCGGGACGTCGTAGCCTTTGGGGAACATCGCATCGACCTCGGTGAAGGCACCGGCCGGGACGACCGCGCTTGGTAGTTCGATGAACTTCAGGTCGTCTCTGGCGAGGGGTTCGCCATATGCGACGTCAGCCTTCAGCGCGATCACCTTCGTCATTGGAACGACGGACGATTGGCCGGCCTTAAGCGTTGATACGTAGTCCTTTGCAAGAATAACCGCTAATCCAGCGAGCCCCAACCCGGCGAGAAGGACAGCGGCGAAAACAATACGCAAGGAACGGCTCCTCCCGTTGGGTGGTCCAACAAAGGGTACGCTTAGCTGGGCACGCCGTATTCGGCGCGCAGCGTTCACAGAGGGGAGCGCCTTGCCGCGAGACGGCAGGGACGTTCCAATGGCTTGACCCAGAGAATAGGCGCCCTGCTGATTGCAGAGCGCCTTGTGCAAAGGCTATATCAGCCGTCGGCTGCGGGCAGCTCAACGATGTTCGTGTCAGCATTCGACCCGAGGTTCTTGGTGAGATTATCGGTTGCGGTGGTCAGTCCGCCCTGAACCGCGGCCAGAACGGCGATGCCGAGGCCCACGATGGCGGCGGTCAGCACGACCCAGTCGACGGTCACGGCGCCGTCTTCGTCGTTGCGGAAGGTCTTGGCGATCTTTAGGAATTTCATGCTCTGGCTCCTGGTTGCATTGGCCCTGTGTGCGTTCTGCCGGGGCCGTGGTAAGAACTTTGCCGGGGATTGAGGCGCGTTTTGGGCGTCGCTCCGGCCTTTTCGGGATTTCGCGGAAGAGCGTCCTCCGACGAAAGGACCTTACGGGAAGGTCGTGTTGCTCACTGGCGCGATGACCGCGACGCTGTTCGCGCTCGACGTGCTGGTCGTAGAGAGGTCGGGCCGGACAGCGCTGAGAACGGTGATGCCGATGCCGACGGCGGCAGCGGTCAGGACGACCCAGTCGACTGTCACTCCGCCATCCTCGCTAAGAAGGAAGGTCGTGGCTTTGCGGCGGGCATTCATCGGTGGGCTCCGGGAGAACTTGAGCGGCTTCGCGCGGAAGCGAGCATCTGTCGCGGAAGTCGCGGACAAGGCCCGCGGCCTCCGTTCGACGTATAAGCAGCTTCAAGGATACTGCGACGTGATCGTGTAGCCGTTGTAGTGGGTGTTTCCGGTGGAAGAGAGGCCGTCCCCGGTGGTCACAGAGCTTAGTACGCCGGCGCAAACCACGGTGATCAGCGCCAGCTGAAGCATCCAATCGAGATTGAGGCCGCCAGCCTCTTCCGCACAGAATATGCTCAGCACCTCAAGTTTCATGATCGTCCTCTTATCGGCGTGGAGCCAGTGGATCGCAGGAAGCGGGCGAGGATGAGGCGGTGGCGGGGCGGTGATCGGGAAATGGTTGTCCCATACAAGGGCGGCCGCGAAGTAGCGCCCTGACTGCCGCGCCGCGGGGAAATCTGCGGTTTGTTTGGCTAAAGACGTTGGGCGAGCGGCGGAAAGCTGAAAGCTTGGCGGCAGAACAGCGCGAGTAGCCCATGAGATATCTGTTGGCGCCCGTCATCGGGCTTCTTTGCACGTTTGTTTTGCCGGCTCTTGCCGATGAGGCGCCGTCGTTCAAGGACTTCACGTTCAAGCGCGTCGGCCTTCCGTCGCAGGGCAAGCCCCGCATCACGGTGCAGATCGACCCGGCCGAGCAGGCGCGACTTCTGAACGTCACTCCGGCGAAGCCGCTGCCAAGCGTCGGCTCGACACCCCCTGCACCGAATGACACGGAAGTCGGGGGATTCGGCTGGTTCTGGGACACGGTTCCCGTCAACGGGCTTGGCGCTGGGGGCGTGGACAAGGCGTTGGCGGTGCTGAGGAATTCTCCGAGCGGTGCGCAGGGTCCGGTATATCGTCTGGCGTCATTGAAGGCGCTCGCGGACCGCTACGGCCCAACTCTACTGGCCGAAAGCGTGGGGACGAGTGTATCGCCCGCCTTGGCCCTTGCGGTGATTGCCGTCGAGTCGGCGGGGCGCGTAAGCGCAATTTCGGGGGCCGGCGCCGAAGGCCTGATGCAATTGATGCCGGCGACTGCCGCGCGCTTCGACGTGGCGGATAGCCTGGACCCGCAGCAGAACATCCGCGGTGGAATCAGCTACCTCGATTGGCTGATGACGCGGTTCCACGGCGATCCAATCCTGGCGCTCGCAGGCTACAACGCCGGTGAGGGAGCGGTCGAACGCCACGGAGGCGTGCCGCCGTTTGCCGAGACGCGGGACTACGTGCCAAAGGTGCTTGCGGCGTTCGCCGTTGCGCGCGGGCTTTGTGCGACGCCTCCGGTCCTGGTTTCAGACGGCTGCGTCTTTGTCGGCGAGCGCATGGCATCGTCGGATTGATCGCCTCTGCGGCGAGAGGCGGCGCCGGCAGCGCGTGCCGACGCCGTAGGGCGCATGTCAGGCGACGATCGCCGCTTCGGTCGCCGCGCGGATATCATCTTCGCTGACGTCGGGCGCCGTCTCGACGATCTTCAGACCACCTTTGACCACGTCCAGGACGCCGAGATTGGTAATCACCCGATCAACGACCTTGGTCCCGGTCAGGGGAAGCGTGCAGGACTTCAGCAGCTTTGATTCGCCTTTCTTGTTCTGGTGATCCATCACGACGACGACCCGCTGTACGCCGGCGACAAGGTCCATGGCCCCGCCCATGCCCTTGACCAGCTTGCCTGGGATCATCCAGTTCGCCAGGTCCCCGTTCTCGGCCACTTCCATGGCGCCGAGAATCGCCATCGCGATCTTGCCGCCGCGGATCATGCCGAACGACATGGCGCTGTCGAAATAGGCTGTCTTGGGGATCTCCGTGATCGTCTGCTTGCCGGCGTTGATGAGGTCGGGATCCTCTTCACCCTCGACCGGGAAGGGGCCCATGCCGAGCATTCCGTTTTCCGATTGCAGCGTCACCTCGACGTCGTCGGGGATGTAGTTTGCTACGAGCGTCGGAATGCCGATGCCGAGGTTGACGTACATCCCGTCTTCGAGTTCCTGCGCAGCTCGCTGGGCCATCTGGTCGCGATCCCAGGGCATCAGGCGTTCTCCTTCTTCCGGGTGGTGCGCTGTTCGATCCGCTTCTCATGCTCACCCTGGATCAGGCGATGGACGTAGACGCCGGGGAGATGGATCTGGTCCCCGTCGAGGCTGCCGCGGGGCACGATTTCCTCGACCTCGGCGACGCAGATCTTGCCGCAGGTGGCGGCTGGCACGTTGAAGTTTCGAGCGGTCTTGCGGAAGACGAGGTTGCCCGTCTCGTCGGCCTTCCAAGCCTTCACGATGGCCAGGTCAGCGACGATCCCGCGTTCGAGGATGTAGGTCTCGCCGTCGAACTCCTTGTGCTCCTTGCCCTCGGCAATTTGCGTGCCGACGCCGGTCTTGGTGTAGAAGCCCGGAATGCCAGCGCCACCGGCACGCATACGCTCGGCGAGGGTTCCCTGCGGGTTGAACTCAACCTCTAGCTCGCCTTCCAGATACTGACGCATGAACTCGGCGTTCTCGCCCACATAGGACGACATCATCTTCTTCACCTGGCGGGAGGCGAGCAGGATGCCGATGCCGAAATCGTCCACGCCGGCATTGTTGGAGGCGAAGGTGAGGTTCTTGACGCCCGACTTGCGGATCGCGTCGAGCAGGAGTTCGGGGATGCCGCAGAGGCCGAACCCACCCGCTGCGATCAGCATGTCGTTGCGCAGAAGCCCGTCCAGCGCGGCCTCTGCGGTGTCATAGATCTTCTTCATGAAGCTCCCCCATTGTTGCCGTCCGGTTATCACGTTTCGTCAAGGGACGTGTCAACGCAGCTTCGCGCGACTGGCAGGCTTGAGGATAAGGCCGCCGAGAAGACTTCAGAACCCGCCGCCGGAGAGGAGAGCCAAAACCGCGCTACCGGGCGTCGAAGCGGGCTGAACGGACCGGAGTTCGCTGAACATCAGGAACTTTCGCGTCAAGTCATCGAGTCTTTCGGGATTTGTGAAATCCGCGATCGAAGATGTGCCGAAGATTGCTTGTGATCTTTCCTTGAAGCGCACCAGTTGCTGGTCCACATCGAGCGCGCCGAAGCTGTCGGGCAGGTTGAACACGGTTTCGAACGCCTGCCTGAGCGGAGGGTTGGACATGACGGAATACCACTGTGCCGACTCTGACGGGTCGTTTTCGGCTACCCGCTCGAGTTCCCTTCCTAGAGACAGCGCAATTCGCATGTTCTGGTCCGTTTCCCCGACGCCGATCTCGAACTGGCGGTCGGCGTAGCGGCGCGTGATCTCTTCGGCGAAGCCTTCGGGATAGGTGCGCTCCGTCTGGTCAGGCATGTTGAACCCGAAGGCGCGTGAGGCGGCGTAGTACCGCTTGTCGGGGTTGAAGCCGACCAAGGACCGAGGATCCGTCGGGTCGGCGTTCAGCATGCGGTCGAACACCTCGCGCTGCTTTGCGATGTCCGTTCCGTAGACGGACAGTGCGTCGTCGAGGCCGAAGAACGCTGCCGTAGCACGGCGGGTTTCGCCGTCATACACGACTTGGTAGGACTTCGTGAGTGTCGGCAGCTGGTCCGACACAGCAGCAAGGAAGGCTTGAGCGCGGGTTTCGGTCGTCGCAGGCCCTCCGAAGTTGAATGCGGAAGAAAGCGCCTTGTACCTCTTGTCCGACAGTTGGTTGACGAAAGATGTCTCGTCGGTCCAGTCAGAGGTCAGCACTTTGAGCATGAAGGAATCGTCGGCAGGTTCGAGACCGAACACGTCAAGCGTCGCCGTCATGAGGCGATCGTTGCTCAGAAGATCGTCGGCGCTGGAGAGCGTCCCGGCTGCCTTGAGTTCGGTGAAGAACCCGGAAAGCCCGGCGTCCGGCCGATCACGGTTCGCGAAATCGAGCGCCTCGACCATCTTGAGGTATTTCGGCTCGCTCAGGCGATTGACGAAGGAAGCCGGATCGGCCGGATCGGATTCCAGCACGCGGCGCAGGAAATATGTGTTCTTCGCGTCCTCCTTGAGTCCGAAGGTGCTCAGCGTGGAGTTTAGGAGAAGCGGGTCCGCCATGAGATCGTCCGGAGTGGCAACATCCTTCAGCCGCTCCTTGAGCTCGCCCGGAATAGACGTGCCCGAAAGCTGGGGTCCGTCCGCGCCTGCAAAGCCGAACGTCTTCGCGAGAGAGAGATACCTCTTGTCGCTCAGGCGGTGCGCGAAAGACTCGTCGTCCGCTGGGTCCGATTCGAGGACTTTTTTTATGAACGCCCGGTTGTCGATATCCTCGTCCAGTCCGAACGCGCCGAGAGCCACGCGCAGGAGTTGTCGGTCGTTCAGAAGCTGATCTGACGTCTCGATCGACGCAATCTTTGTCTTGAAAGCCGCCAGGTCCGTACCGATGCCGGGGGAGCGGTCGAAGGCCGCTTGTTGCGTCTCCCGGGTGCGAGTCAGAAGCGACCAGCCGGCCAGTCCGCTGCCAATGACGAGGGGCGTGAAGCTCATTCCTGTACGGGCCTCCGTGCGATGGCGACAAACGGATGCCGCGTTCACGCACGATAGGAGCCGCCACCTTAAGAAGGTGCTAAGACCTGCCGGCCGCCTCAGTCCTCTTTTTTCTTCGGCGCAGCCTTCTTGGTCGTCTTCTTCGCCGCGCTCTTTTTCGAAGCCGCTTTCTTCTTCGCGGGCTTCTTTCCCGATTTTGCCTCACGCTCGGCGATCAGGATAACTGCCTCATCGAGAGTGATCGCTTCGGGATCGGTGGTCTCGGGGATGGTGGCGTTCACCTTTTCCCACTTCACGTAAGGTCCATAGCGGCCCTTCATCACGTTCACCGGACCGCCGCGGTCGGGATGCTCGCCCAGCTCGCGGAGCGGAGTTGCCGGCGCGGCTCGACCTCGCTTGGGCTTGTCCGCAAGGATCTGGACGGCGCGGTTCATGCCGACCTCCCAGACGTCATCGACCGATTCTAGATTGGCGTTGGTGCCGCCCTTGTCGCTGATCGAGTCGGCATGTTTGATGTAGGGTCCGTAGCGTCCGATATTGGCCCAGATCGTCACGCCGTCCTCGGGGTGCTTGCCAATCTCGCGCGGCAGCGCCAGCAGGCGGACGGCTTGTTCAAGCGTCACCTCCTCGGGCGTCCAGCCTTTGGGGATCGACTGGCGCGGGGGCTTCTTGTTCTCTTCCGTCACCTCGCCGCGCTGGACGTAAGGACCGAAGCGACCTTTGAAGACGTAGATCTCGTCGCCCTGATCCTCGCCCAGAAGCTTGCCCTCGGGCGGGATCGCGGTTTCGGCCTGTGCGTCGTCCATCGGCGGACCAAAGGGACGGGTAAAGCGGCAGTCGGGATAATTCGAGCAGCCGATGAAGGCCCCGCCTGATCGCGCGGTCCGCATCGACAGCCGACCTGCGCCGCAGTTCGGGCAAAGGCGGGGGTCAGAGCCGTCTTCTTTCGGGGGAAAGAGGTGGGGTTCAAGCACCTCGTTGATCTTTTCGAGCACTTCGGTGATCCGAAGCTCAGACGTCTCGGCCACGGCGGCCGAGAAGTCGCGCCAGAACCGTTCAAGCAGACGCTTGTAATCCTCGTCGCCGGCCGAAACGTGGTCGAGGTCCTGTTCGAGATCGGCGGTGAAGCCGTAATCCACGTAGCGGCGGAAGTAGTTCTCGAGGAAGGCGGTCACGAGCCGCCCCTTGTCCTCGGGGATCAGGCGGTTCTTGTCCTTGCGGACGTATTCGCGGTCCTGGATCGTCGTGACGATCGAGGCGTAGGTCGAGGGCCGCCCGATGCCGAGCTCTTCCATCCGCTTCACCAGTGTCGCTTCGGTGTAGCGCGGCGGCGGTTGCGTGTGATGCTGGAGCGCCAGCACCGCACCGTTGTCCGACAGGTGCTTTGTCTCGGCCTTCTCGGCCTCGGCGCGCAGGCCGTTGGCTGCGAAAACCGCCGCCTCGCCGTCATGGATCTGCGGCAGGCGCGCATCGTCGCCGTCCTCCGACGGCTCGTCGCGGCCCTCTTCATAGACCTTCAGGAAGCCGTCGAATGTAATGACCTGACCTGTGGCGCGCAGGCCAACATTGCCGTCGTCCGACTTGATCTCGACCGTCGTACGTTCGAGCCGCGCGGCCTCCATCTGGCTAGCCAGCGTGCGCTTCCAGATCAGGTCGTAGAGCTTGCGCTGATCGCTGTCCGAGATGCGCAGGTCGTCGGTGGCCTTCGACATATCGGTCGGGCGGATGCACTCGTGCGCTTCCTGCGCGTTCTTGGCCTTGTTCTTGTAGATGCGCGGCGAACCGGGGACATACTTTTCACCGTAGCGGTTCTTGATCGCCTCGCGGGCGCCCTGGACGGCCTCGGGCGCCATGTCGATGCCGTCGGTCCGCATGTAGGTGATGAGGCCGGCCTCGTAGAGTCTTTGCGCAGCACTCATGGTCTGGCGGGCGCCCATGCCGAACTTGCGGCTCGCCTCCTGCTGGAGGGTCGAGGTCATGAACGGGGCCGAGGGGTTGCGAGTCGAGGGCTTTGCTTCGACGCTGGCGACCTTCAGGTCGCGCGAGGCGACGGCCTGGACGGCCATCTCGGCCTGGGTGCTGTCAGCGAGATCGAACCGGTCGAGCTTCTTGCCGCCATAGGTCACCAGGCGCGCCGTGTAGGTCTGGCCGCGGGGCGTCTGAAGCTCGGCTTTCACGCTCCAGTATTCGCGAGGGCGAAACGCCTCGATCTCCATCTCGCGCTCGACGATGAGGCGCAGGCAGACCGACTGCACGCGGCCAGCGGACTTGGCGCCCGGAAGCTTGCGCCACAGCACGGGCGACAGGTTGAAACCGACAAGGTAGTCTAGCGCGCGACGGGCGAGATACGCCTGAACCAGCGGCGCATCGACCTGCCGGGGGTTCTTCATCGCTTCGGTCACCGCGCTCTTGGTGATTGCGTTGAAGACCACCCGGCTGACCGGCGTGTCCTTCTTGATCGCCTTGCGGGCACGCAGCGTTTCCTCGAGGTGCCACGAGATCGCCTCGCCCTCGCGGTCGGGGTCGGTTGCGAGGATCAGCGCGTTGTCTTCCTTCAGCGCGTCGGCGATCGCCTTGACGTGCTTCTTTGAATCGCTGCCGACCTCCCACAGCATCTCGAAATCATGCTCGGGATCGACCGATCCGTCCTTCGGCGGCAGGTCCCGCACGTGTCCGTAAGAGGCGAGCACCGTGTAGTCCGGCCCGAGATACTTGTTGATGGTCTTGGCCTTTGCAGGCGATTCGACGACGACGACGGGCATGACGCTCCCTGGGCTCGGGTTTGGCCGGGTAGATGTGGGCAGCGGGGGCGGCTTGTCAATCGCGCGCTCAACCGGCGCGGCGAAGTAGCCCGCCGCCGTCGCGCTCGATCAGCCCGTCGAGTTCAAGCCGCGTGAGGCAATCCGACACCTGCCCGGCGGGCAGGCCCAGATCGCGCAGAAGCTGGTCCTCGCTCATAGGTGAGGGACCCAGCCGCTCGAGCACGTGGTCGTCGATCCGCCCGGAGGCGGGCGGGGCCGGCGCTGCGGGCGCGACGGCTGGCGCAGGTGTCGCGGTGCGCCGAGGCGCATGGACCAGCGCATCGGGCAGGGCGGCGAGCACGTCCGCAGGGCCGCGGACCAACGTGGCGCCGTCCCGGATCAGCAGGTTGCACCCCGCGGCGCGAGCATCGAAGGGATGACCGGGAACCGCCAGCACCTCGCGCCCCTGGTCGAGCGCATCGCGCGCTGTGATGAGAGAGCCCGACTTGGCTGCCGCCTCGACCACCACGAGCGCATGGGAGATCCCGGAGATGAGCCGGTTGCGCCGCGGGAAATGCCGCGCTTGGGGCTTGAGGCCGATGGGCTGCTCGCTGACGAGGCACCCGGTCTCGATGATCCGCGCGGCGAGGTCGGCGTTCTCGGCCGGATAGATGACGTCGATTCCGCCGGCCATGACTGCCACCGTGCCGGTGTAGAGTGTGGCACGATGCACCTCGGTGTCGATGCCCCGCGCAAGGCCGGAAACGGTGGCGTGACCGGCCCGTCCGATGCCATCGGCGAGGCTGCGCGCCATGCGCAACCCGAGAGAAGATGCGTTGCGCGCCCCCACGAGACCGACGGACGGTCGCGACAAGACCCCGATGTCGCCGCGAACCCAGAGAACCGGAGGGGCGTCGGCAATTTCGGCCAAGGCTTTCGGGTATCCCGGCCCCAGGAAAAGCAGTGGGCGGGCGCCAACGGCGTGGCCCGCCTCGAGCTCGGCCCGGACGACGGCAGGC
>JACLAD010005093.1_pt1 | contig 21241 bp, 19 predicted proteins | sample 8027901 | NCBI WGS metagenome assembly JACLAD01 (sample SAMN15725071, study PRJNA655200) | protist metagenome | isolation source: fluorescence activated cell sorting (FACS) single amplified genomes of... | place: Spain: Blaines Bay Microbial Observatory, Mediterranean Sea | collected 2016-07-05 | reverse complement strand
CTCTAACAGACACACTGCATTAAGAAAAGCGTCTTGATCTACTATATACATTGGTTTACTCTCGTACAACAAAGATGTACATTTGAGCTTCCCGATTCCCCGAAGCCTCTCTATTGCTGGAATATAGATACATGCATACAAGTGTGCACACACACTGAGTGTTAGATCTTAAGTGGGGAATAAGGAAAGAATAGAAGATAACAGTCTACCTGCATTTATGTTGTGTATTTTATCTCCCAGATTACTTCCCAACGCAATGTATGCATCATGTGACGTTACTGCACTTGAAGAGTAGGAATGAGAGGGAAAAGCGCTACGTTGCCTACCAACATAGGAAAATTGCGCGATGCTCCTAAGTCCTATTCTCATTTTGCTTGTAGTTGCTGATGATTTCATCAACATCAGCATCCTCTTCATGTCGTATCAATGGTTTTCTGCAACTTGCACGGCATGTAGTATTGTTGTGTCACACACAGCAGAGTTAGTTAGGTTGTATTACGTATGTACTTTATTTTTAGTACTTTAGGTAGGTAGAATTGCAGTAGAATAGGTAGTAGAATAATAGAGGGTAGCGTGTAGCGCAGGTAGTGAGATCCAGCAAACTTTTCCTTCTATAAGTAATTACCTACTATTAGCGATTGATGATTGCATGGACAGCAGGAGGAGGAGATTCAGCAGAGAGAGATCTACGTGCTTCTATACATAAGTGTCCGGAGTTGTAATGGACGAGGACCATGAAGAGAAGATAACAAGGCTCTTAGCGAATGCCAAGGAGAAGAGTGAGGAGAATGCGAGAGCCGTGAAAGATATTACCGAGAATTTGGAAAAGCAGCATGAGGATGGCGATGAGAATGGACGAGAGCAGCACCTGGAATGGTCAACTGCAAACTCAACTATCGCGATCGTCATTTACGGACTGAATAAGCATGCAAATGCCAAAGAGTTTGAATCGTATCTTGAGAAGCAACAAAAACGTGGAGAATTAGACGGTGCTTTCACGTACAGAAAACTAAAGAAGCCGCCTGGATCTGTATTCGCTACGATGTCTTTCGATAAGATCGAGGACCAGGAGCTGGCTTTAAAGGCTTTGAAGGGGTTGGAATTCAGGAAAAATGTACTTCGCTGTGAGATTAAACATCACAATAGAGGTGGGAATAAGAGAGATAGAGATCAGGGTAAAGGCGGCGGAAGTGATAATGGCAAGAAGAGAAGCAAGAACGGTGGTGATGATGCGGAACAATTCGCCCAAAAAACAGCAAAATCTGCGGTTGCACCATGGTGAGTTGATTCCTTCTATTACATGAAATCTGCTGATGAATTCACTATAACAAAACGAGTAGTGGTCATAGTCTATCATAGATGATGTTGACACATTCAAGTGTAATCTGAAGATTATCTTTTTCTTTATTGATGTTCATGTGTTGATGCTGTAAACATCTTATTACAGTATCATTTTTTCCAAATATTTTGTATGTGGCTACTAAAATCATTTGTCCCATCATATTAATTATGGCTGTTCATTTAATGTTTGGACTTGAAATTATAGGTGGGATGTACCTTACACTGAACAATTGCAGAGAAAGACAGGCGACATGCGGGCTAATTGTCTCCTTCCAATGGTCAGAAACATTCGTAATCAATATGTTTCTACAAAGAAAAAGCAACCGAATTGGTTGTCACAAAGCAATAAAGATAAAGGTTCGTCATTACCATCTTGTATGGTTCATTGTGCGCGATTTATTTTTATCGATGTCAACTCTTTGTTTGCGCAAAAAACTTTTTCCCTTTGTCTCTTTCTATCTTCTTTGTCATGCTTTCAATGTACTCAATTGGCCAAGATAGTGGACGAGAAAGTTGTGCACGATTGTCGTCACTGCATAAGTGAGGGTTTTCGTAATGGCTATCTTTCTATCAATCTTGAACGCCTAAATAAGACCTGTTTTCACTACGCGGATCGGCTTCTTTAGATTGTTTGATTCGAACACGAGAACATACATTCATCGTTTTTCTTAAATAATTTTGATATTTTTTGATGATTCAGTGTATTCCGTTTTACCTTTACATTGCTTTGTACAGAGGTTCTAAACAAAAGTGTTATCATAGAAGACATCATACCTTGCAAGGAGCCATATGGTTACCGTAATAAATGTGAATTCACATTTGGACCTGATCATGATGGTCGCCCATCTTTAGGCTTTCGGGTGTCTAGTTTTCCTGATGTGTTAGTAGAGCCACCATATGAATGTCCTAACATACCCATTGTTATGAAACATGTCGTAGGGGAGGTAGTAAATTTCCTTGCGAGCTCAAATTTAGGTCCTTATGATCAACATCATCACACTGGATGCTATCGTCTACTTACATGTAGGTATAGTAGACGAACGGGTGGTTTTATTTTAATGTTATGTGTGAACTCGAAGGATGTTGACCAAGATTCCTTTGCTCATGATTTAAAAACTCTCGTTGACTTAATGCAATCGCTGGTGGAGCTTTCAAGTAGTGACGAGTCAGCATCTTTCAACTTTCAATCACAATCATCGCTAGGACCACCTATGGAAAAAAAAAAGCTTGTCACGGGATTTTGTTATCAAGTGTACGATGGTGTATCGGTTCCTCCGGCTGATCATCCGACCATTCAAGTGTTTGGGGATGCTCGTATAATGGAGGAAATGCTTGGTTGCAAGTTTGAGGTTTCACCACAATCGTTTTTTCAGGTATCTCCTTTTATCTGCTGTATTTATTTTGTTCAGCATATAACATGTATATATTGCGAGATGGGTGGTTCTCGAAAGTGAAATGATCATAAAAAGTAATAATCTGTCAATCCACCGAGACAAACAAGCAATGAAGATGAACTTCTTTTTTTTTATAATATTTTTGATCACTTCGAAGAATCATTCTTCTTGTCACTATGCTATGTCCCCGATGAGCATCATGATTCCACAATTTGTCGAGATGGATAAACTTTAATATCGATATATTTCATTATTTTTTACAGGTTAATACGCCTGCTGCCGAATCTTTGTACAGTAGGGTTATTGCGGGTTTTCAAGATGAAATGTATCAGGCAGAAGATACTTGTGTACTGGATGTGTGTTGTGGAACTGGTACAATCGGAATATGCGCTTTGAAGCCTTCGATAGCTGGAACAAAAACGCCCATGCTGTTGGGAATTGAGCTATGTGCTGCGGCAGTGGAGAATGCTAATAAAAATGCTTACATAAATGGCATAGAGACGTTTGAAAATTATAAAAGTGAGAAGAAAGGTCCATATGCAGAGTTTGTTTGTGCTAAAGCGGAAAATGTTCTGACTGCTCTACTGAAAGATGATGATAGGTGTAAGTACAGTGATTCGCAAAAGGAGAAAGGAGACGTTGAAAGGAGTAAACAGATTGAGAAATGCAGAGAACTGTTGAAGGGTAAACGATTGCTAGCGATTGTTGACCCACCTCGGGAAGGTATGCACTCAAGTTGTTTAACAGCGATTCGTAATTGTTCGCGCATTGAAAGACTTGTATATGTTGCATGTAACCCAACAAAATCATTGGTCAGAGACGCTATTCCATTGTGTGGACCCGTAAGCAAGAAGTATTCCGGATCTAGCTTCAAACCAGTTACTGCAACTCCAGTAGATCTATTTCCAATGACTCCGCACTGTGAAATGATCATGATCTTTGATCGATACACGGAAGAGGCGGTAGGAGAGAGCAATGCATAGACCCTAGTGGTAATAATGGCGCGTGGAATATGGAATTGATAGAGGCAAGAAGTACTCGGGAGTTAGTATTACTTCTACTCCTACTTTTAGTTTTAGTAGCTAGTACTAGTACTAGTAGACACAGGTGTCAGTGTCAGTGTCAGTGCTAACAACGAAGTACTTAGAAGTAATAATTATTAATTATTATGACTCTAGCTAACTAGTACTAATCACATACTAAATACTACTTCTAGTATCCATGAAAAGTCTACCAACAACCACATCAAAGTGTCAAGATGAAGTTCAGCTCTAAACACCCTCTTTAGAGATTGGCGCTCCCTCGACTTAGAAGTTAGAAGTAATAGTAATAGTAAATAGTAATAGTAATAAGTAATAATGCGATGGTCATATTTTCCATGCAAAACATTCCAGGTGCACACTTTTTTGGCATAGTTGATATTTCTACTTATATATATCATACATATAAATAGATATTTTGATAAAGAATTATGAAAACGAAAATATTTGTTTGACCAGCTATGGCTGTTTGCTCGGTACCTCCTATAAATAAGTTTCCGTCGGTTTTATATAATAGATGAGCTAGCTAATCGTAAGACAACGAAAGAATAGTTAATAGTAATATAGTAATATAGTAATTATAATAGATGAGCTAGTAATGTATAGTAGGTAAAGTAATATATAGTAATAGTAGGTAATAGTAACAGTAATAATAATAGCTGACTAACAGAACAGCTAACAACTAAGAGCTAACAGACTAATAGCTAACAGATTAATTAATAATTAATAATAATTAACAGCTAACAACTACCTAACAGCTAACAACTAACAGTAACAGTAACAGTAACAGTAACAGAGTATTAATATTAATATTAACAGAACAGTAACAGGTAACAGGAGTAGATTAGGTCTAGGTAGAAGTAGAAGTAGAAGTAGAAGTTGTAGAAGCTACTACTGTAGAAGCTAGAAGTAGAAGTAGCTAGAAGTAGAAGTACGAACTAGAACTAGGTACGAGAGTACGAGTACGAGTAGGTAGGTAGGTAGGTAGGTAGTAGTAGTCGTAGTAGTAGTAGTAGTAGTAGTAGTAGTACATAGGTACTGTAGGTACCTGAACTGCTGAACTCGCACAACAATAACAATGAGTCCAACACCAATACCAATATCATACTGTACTAGCTACTAGTAGTTGTATTGATATTATTAGTTTGGTGTTGGCATTGGCAGTGCTACCAGTGGTAGTGGTAGCAAGTAGCTAGAAGTAGTAGCAATAGGCAATATCAAGGGTACAGAGATACAGTATGTGATATGTGACTAGTCCAGCTACACCTATCACATAAAAAGTGCTTTGCCAAGTATACGATTTCTTAATCTCACATAACTACTAATTATTTACCAAACCCCTCAAACTTTGCCCTCATGCCGTCTGCTTGCTGAGATAACCTGGGACTCTTCCTCCTCATACCTTCAACATCCATGCTATCTTCTTCACCCTGATCTTGTTTACCCTTTGGAGTTGACTTTACGTCTAGAGCTAATTTAGTTTCTGTGCCATCTATGCTAAGCCTTGCCCTGCTTATGTTCGCCCGGACACTTCCTGGTTGAAACTGCTTTTGTGCCAGAGCCGAGGCCCTCTGCGACATTGGCGCACCAGATCTGCGTTTCAAGAAAGTTCCATCCCTTCCTGAACCAGTCTTTGCCAAAACTCCTGAGCCCGCCCGCCAAATTGTGTCGTTGTTATCCTCGTCCGTCTTCCTGGGCTTGAGCCCCATCTTTTTACGCAACTCTGGTGGCAAAGCTGTTTTCGGCATCTTGGGCCTAGGAATCTTAGTATCTAACTCAGAGCCATGACGGCATTGGAGACCACTTTTTGAGATGGCACCTGACATAAACCTACCTAATGTTGTGCGACGTCTCAGAATTCAGTCCTACAGTTGAATTGTTGTCGTACTTGTTGGTTGTTATACTTGTGAGCAGGAACCAAAACCACCACGAGGAGGAATTTTAAGTCGAAATGCAACCTTTGTACTCGTTACAGCAGACACAGCAGAGGCTCTGCTGTTTCAATAAAAATGAAAGCACGGCGGATGTTTTTGGTTTGCTGCTGCTGCTGCTGCTGATCGATTGCCAAAATTTTGGCGATAGGTAACAGCAGCAGCTGGCATCAGCAGAGCAGGGCGCTACTACCTAAGTACTAGTAAGTAGGTACTAAAATTCTGCTGGTGGCTGGAGCAAGGATGAAAGCCGTAGGGAATTATTATTCGATGGGTGCAACTTTCGTCAAGTAAAGCCACAGTCTGTTTGCGACTCATAATTTCTCAAGTGAAACCAGAGGATAGAAAAATTTATGACAATGTCAAGCTATAGTCGAGATACAAGAGGAGGTGATTTTCATCCGCGATGTATCTATATTGATTCGATTTATATCTCTCTTTACATGCCATTATAACATTATACATATAAATATCATGTAGGGGATGCCCCATTGGGTCCTGTGACTCCTCCAGTTCCGGCGGATCCCACTTTATCTCCTACTGAGGTGCCCATGGTGACTCCAACTAACGTGCCTGTAAGTGAACCTACGTCCATGCCCGTTTTTAATCCAACATTAGCGCCAGTCGCTGATCCGACATTAGTACCAGTCGCTAATCCGACATTAGTACCAGTCGCTGATCCGACGCTAGTACCAGTCGCTAATCCGACGCTAGTGCCAGTCGCAGACCCTACGTTGGCACCAGTTGCTACTGCAACCAACGCTCCAACGGAAAGGCCAACAAAGCTTCCAATCAGTAAACCTACACATGCTCCAGCAGCAGAACCCACGAAAAAACCGGTGAGTGGTCCAACACGTATGCCAACAGATAAGCCTACGGATAAACCCACAGATAAGCCTACGGATAAACCCACAGATAAGCCATCAGATCATCCAACTAAATCACCAGAAAGCGAACCAACAATGTTTCCCATCGCGATGCGTACGGACAAACCAACAGAAGGACCGACAGAGCAACCTTCTCCTGCACCCACGCCAGGTGTATGCAGCAAAAGGAAACAATCTTGTCCAGCTCAATTGAAATACTATAATGCTACAGGCGCCTGGTGTTGTGATGGACTTGAGTGCGTGAATTATGTATATTATTCCGCATGTGAGAAGATAAAAGATGTTAGTAAGGTCACTTTTGATGCTGAGGGAAATGTTCAAGGTGCCCCAGGTCATCCTCCATCATCAACAGCTAGCCAACTCTTCTTTGCAGTAGTATTAATGACGATAGTAACAGTTTTCTGTAGGTATGTTCTGGGAATGAAAGGGAGAAGATTTGGCATAAATAATAGGATGTACGCTGAAGTACCAGATTCTGAACGTTTCGACGGCTCCAATAAAATTGGAATGGTCAACTTTCAATCACAGTCGCAAGCTTATTGAAGCTTTCATGAAAACTGTGTTAAAAATTGACACGACTTGGGCACGGCACAGTGTAACTATGTGTAACTATTTGCAACCAATTGGATCATATTTCTTTACAAAAGCATGTTGTCTTATCTAGGTGATCGTAAATTGTGAACGCTTCGTTTATTCTGTAGTTGGTATTTTATGTATAGTAAGTTGATGTGATTATTCCTGTTGTATTGTCGTATTGACGTCCCAAATATTGTCAATATGATATTACAGATGTTGAGAAAGCTAGTATGAACTTCAATGAATATGGGAAGGGCAAGGAATTTGTGTTCTCAAAGTATAATGAATTCGATCTGATAGAAGACATTGAATCCCTGGATAACGAGATAATTAAAGTGCTTCATAAATGATTTAGTGCACTACGAAACCTTCGTGGATGTCCGCGAATTATTCATGAGGTGTTTTTATCATTTCGGGCGCGAGTTTCTTATATTATAGATATTACTTCTACTATTACTATAAACTATAATTACATCGCTGTAATTTTGATAGCATCGTCATTTTTTTTATACTTACTACCTATTTAAATAGAATACGACAATAAAAATACATGTATGTATCAATATTGTATTCATCAGTATGTAATGTGCACGTGATTGGATACTGCTGATGAAGATTGTCCCAAAGCAAAAGCATGGGTGAGCGAACTGAGTAACCACCTTTTCCTCTCGATGGGGTCAAGTTGAAGGTATTTCTGGACTTCGTTGAAGAAATGGGCGGAAGGCAAGCGTTCTTTAAAACTGCGTTTGAAAAGGAGCAGTCTGGACCTTGGGGATTTTGCCCTTGTTTTTCTCGCAGCGTTCTCAAAGCTAAGCAAGTTCTACTCACCACTACCGATGTTTGCGATATGTTTCTGAAAGAAGTCACTGTAGCGAAAGCTCAGTCTTATGTCGAATACTTGACTGACAGAAATTCACCTGATGTAGGAAGGGCAACCATTTTTATTTCTCATGCATGGAAATATAATTTTCTTGATGTGGTGGATGCTCTTCAACATCGCTTTTCCAGTGAACCTGATGTATATATTTGGTTTGACCTGTTTTCCAACAACCAACACAAAGCGCCGAATTTACCTTTTGAATGGTGGAGCGACACCTTTTTGAATGCGATTAGAAAACTGGGTCGCGTAGCTATGGTGTTGTCCCCATGGAACAATCCCATTCCATTTACGAGGGCATGGTGTTTATGGGAAATTTATTGCGCTGTGGAAACAAAGAGTAAATTTGAAGTCGCTATTACGCCAGAGCAGCACGACGCATTTGTCGAAGAAATCACTTCTGACTCTTCCTAATTTTACAAGATGTTATCCAATATCAATGTGGAAAATAGTGAATCGTTTAATTCAGATGATAAAACCCGTATTTTTAAATCTGTAAAATCTATCGATGGTGGGTTTAGCGCTTTAAATAGTATGGTAATTGGTAAAATGAGAGATTGGGTACTTGTTGCAATTGATAGAAGCATTGAAGAATCGAAATCGAAGATACGAACTCAGCGGGAGTCTGTTGATTTAGTTGAAACTATGGGGTCTACATTGAAAGACGAAATTAAAAAATCAAGACTTGTTATTTGGGATAGGTTATTGGCAAAAATGAGTATGACGATAGATATGGGGAAGTTTAAAGAAGCGAAAGAGATTGGAGAAGAATGCGAGGTTGAATTTGCTGATATCGAAGAGCGGAAATATTTGTCGAGAACTCACAATAATCTTGGAAAGGTTTCTAATAAGCTAGGGGAACATGAGAAAGCCATTGAATATTACGATAAAGCTTTACAGATATATTGGGCGGACAATTTAAACGTGGCTACATCTTACTTGGGTCTTGGAAACGCTTATAGTAGTAAAAAGCTAAAGGAATATCAGAAAGCCATTACATATTACGAGAACGCTTTACAGATACAGAAAACACAGTTGGGCAAATTCCATGTAGATGTGGCTATGTCTTACAACAGTCTTGGAAATGTTTATAATAAGCAAGAGAAATATCAGAAAGCCATTACACATTACAAGCTCGCTTTAGAGATAAGGAAATACCAATTGGGCTCAGACCATGTAGATGTGGCTATTTGTTACATTAATCTTGGAAATGTTTATAATAAGCAAGGGGAACATCAGGAAGCCATTACATATTACGAGAACGCTTTACATATACAGAAAGACCAATTGGGCGAAGACCATGTAGATGTGGCTACTTCGTACAATAATCTTGGGGCTGTTTATGATAAACTAGGGGAATATCAGAAAGCCATTACATATTACGAGAACGCTTTACAGATAAGGAAAGACCAACTGGGCGAAGACCATCAAAGCACGAAAGACACTATAAACAATATGAGAATAGCGAAAAGTAAATTATAGCAATAATGCAGGCGACCCTGCGCCATGAAAAGGCCGTTAAGTAACGAAAAGTTTGCAAAATAAAATTAAAGCAAAAATTTTGAAACGTTCGCTATTTATTTTAAAAAAATATGTTGTAGATAGTAGACAAAATAAATTAGTTAATTCAAAAATATCTTTCAAATAAACAAAAAGAATATAAATAAAAATCAAAACGTTATCCACGAATACTTGTCTTGTAGCTTGTAGTTGACGAATGTTTTTATTTTTATGACATATGACATATGACAATGACATGAAAAAAAACTGTGTTATTTTTGAGCCAGTAATATGAAATTTGAAAAAATCGATTTATTTTACAATTTTTAGATTTATTTTCATACGCATATTTAGTTGATATGGAAGCGATTGGCAACAAAGTCATGAGAAAAACCTGAAAATGCTATGAAGAATAAATTAGTCTATTTATATTATAAAATATCTTTCAAATGAACAGAAAGAATTTAAATTTATACTTATATCGTAATTCTTTACTCTTCTTTTTCTTTAATATCAACATAATCTTCTGACACATATACATTCATATGTATTATGTTTATTTGTATACGATGATAGCAAAGGGACACCGTTCTTGCATACATTTCACGGTTCATAGAGAAGCGCCGAAGCGCTCACATATACTTCTACACACTTCATACTGTTAATTGTTAGCTACGTAATTGCAAAACAACGACTACAATAAATAAATCAAAATCTAACTGAAGATCGTTATAAAGAAAAACCGCCACAACGAAAAAGCCAAAATATATTTCAACCGCTTAGTCAGGGCTAAGCGACTGAAATCGAGCTGAAATGTATCGCTTGGCCTTGACCTTCCTCGTTGGGGCTATGGGCTTTTTCCTCATCTCTCATATATAATATATAGTAAGTAAGTACCTACCTACAACCTCGCTTTACTAGCACAGCGACACTACATATATATACCTTTAGTCACCTAGGTATAGAGGTAGGTAACGCGCCATGAAATATGGATGGTTTTGGTTCGTTATTACATTATTACTATTAATATATCAGATATCCGTAGGTACTGTACCTAGAGGTCCTGTCGGAGTCACCTATAATATGACATTACTAATTAATTTTCTGGTTTGCTCCACCTCAATATATTCCAAAAAAGATGTATTAAATTCCAAAAAAAAAGGGGGTAAATTCCAAAAATATTGCATGTGATCTCCAAAAACAATGATCAGAAAATTGGATTTTGTAGACTTTTTCTTCATTTTCAGGTTTCGGCCCGATTTATTAATCATTTCGCAATAGCTTACTATGCTCGAAGGAAATATCGTACCAAAATTCTGAAAACCATACGAGTGAACCAGATTTCCCATATATAGCACAGGGCCGGTGTATTTTTTTTCTAAAAATGTGCCAAAAAAGCCATATAATTAAATTCCTACCATGCACAGTGTAGATATGACATCATTTCGTCAGAATAATTGAAACTAAGAATTTCTCTGCTTCAAATAAATCATCTCCATCCGATCCGTATCCACTGAACAGTAGAAATTGCTGCTGGCCTTACCGAATACGATGTACATCGATATTGATGATATCTTCGCCATATTTTTACCATGCATGGACTTTGAGGTTGGAAGAATGGATGAAAACGATTCTGAAAGGAATATATTCTTCGCTGCTTTGCTCACTGTTGCTATTTCTGGAGGTGCTGTGGTCTTGATCAACCACAAGACTGGCACTAGGAAAGACAGAATGAGCAGGGTGTTGATGGAGCAACTTTGGGGCTTCTCTCCCCGTTTAGAGGGTGCTGCTAGATATCAATTCTATGTGTGGAGTTGGAGAAAGTTGATACTCGCTGGAGTCATGCTCTCCTCCATGTGCTTGGCAGTAACATGCCGCATGATGAATCTACAGATAGCAATCCATGGAACATCAATATTGTTCTCATTATGGTTAGGAGGCTTCACTCTCTTTTGGTTTTTGTACATTAAACCATATTGGATTGATGATGATACTTTGGAGACTGGGAAAGCGGCATCCAAGGATGAGCAGGTGACACGTTCTGGTTGGAATGAAAAGATATTGCACAAAGCCAGTTTGAATGATGATCGATTGCCCTTGACAGTAGTAACCGGATACCTGTACGTTCAACTCTATATTCATCACTTTCATTCTTCCTTTTACTATCACCTATTACTATTAGTAGTAGTATTTGTGTTTCATTTCTTTATATGTTCCTTTGGTGACATTTGCTTGTGATTTTTCTGTCTAATATGCTCTTGATTGTATGCATATGATTGCAGTGGCTCGGGGAAAACTACATTGGTGCAAAATATCTTGAAAAATACTGTAGGATTACGGATCTTAGTAATAGAAAATGAAATAGGTGAGGAGGGTATAGATCATGAGCTTCTTTTACAGAATCCCAAAGAAGATATTATTTTGATGAACAATGGTTGCATTTGTTGCACAGGTTCTCTGAAGTTTTTTGATATGTACATACTTCCCATGCTCATATCGTATTAGAAAAACAATTAATTTTTCATAAACCAATCGTATCAAATGATGATTTACTTGAATACAGTGCGTAGCGATGTAATCAAAACGTTTCATACTTTGTTCGATGATCCAAAACTTTCTCAATTACATTGGGTTGTTATTGAAACAACGGGACTAGCAGACCCCGCTCCACTCATTCAGTCCCTTTACATGGATGAGAAATGTAAGAAGCATCTTCGTATGGATAGTATATTAACTGTTGTCGACGCAAAGCATGTTGAATTGCATCTTGAATCTAATTCTGAAAAGAAGGTAGGAGTACATGGAAAGACTTCTGAAGCAGTGCAACAAATATGCTTCGCGGATAGGATCATTTTAAATAAGATAGATTTGGTAAATGAACAGGAGACGCAACAAGTGGTAAAAGTAATCAAAATGACGAACCCAAATGCATCAATTATTAAATGTAAGTATTCAAATGTTCCAGTAGAAGAATTACTTAATATTCGAGCATTTGATGCAAGTCGCAATAGCACACTGATAGAAAGTAATATTCAAGAAAATTCAGTCCCCATTTTCTTACAGACAGATAAAGATGGGAAAATTTTGCGCAAAGCAACGAATAATTACAGTGCGTCGTCTGATACACGAGTGTCTACGGTATCATTAACAACCAATAAGCCGATCGATTTAGACAGATTCAACTTCTGGATAGCGCAGTTTTTACAGAATAATGGAGAATCCGTGTATCGCTTGAAAGGTATACTTAATATGCATGGGTATGAGGAACAATTTGTAGCGCAAGGAGTACATATGGTGTTTGAAGGACATCGTGGTCATATATGGGGGGATTCTATTAGGAAAAGTCGGCTTGTGTTGATCGGGGAGAATTTGAGGAAAAAAGAGCTGGAAATGGATTTTCTTTCTTGTTGTATCGACTGAAATGATTTATTTATAGTTTTGTGTACGTCGCACTTCTAATTCTAAGTCATAATGTATGCAAGAACTAATACAGAAGTATGACGATAACAGATAATGAGTCGTGAAAAGCCTGTAACACCGTATAGACTACATACCTTACTATTCATACCGATAGCTCCAATACACCCTAAAATTAACGGTATTTAAAGGAAATCAAGAAATCGATATAGCAATTTTGTCACCCTTTTTGAAGGGTTAAATGAAAGGAATTCGCTTTGTTGTTGGGCGATAACTAACACTAACACACATAAAATTAAAATATTTTTATTCATATGTAAAAAAAATCGGCACTCAGAGGGTGCCGATTTGACGTACCACTAATTAAGACTACTAGTAATAATTCGTAGTTTTATTATATATAAATCCTTTCAAAAGTTTACATCTAATAAAACTACGGTTTTATATTAATTATTCGTAGTTTTATTAGATTTAAAGCGGCACTCTGCTGAGTGCCGCTTTATTTTGCTGGGGATATTAACACAGGTACCATAAGAAGGTAGGTATAGGTATCTACAATCTAGGTGTTTTTAGGTTGTGGCAAAATGAGAGGCGCTCCTCGACTCACATGTTCGGCCATCATCGTGACATTATTCGTCTCCAACCTGTAAGTCAATATACCCAGATCATCACTGCAGAGACTGGAGTAAGAGATGGATCTGCTAGAGTCTGAGTCATCTGATGATGATGAAAAGGAGAAGAAGGCTAATTTATCCATCAACAGGAGGTATGCTTCGAAGTTTGAAGCTGAAGGAAGGTTTAAGGATCTTCAACGTGCAAAGGAGCTAGCACTCAATAGTGACCTTGATGAAAGCAGTATTGACGAGGCGGATGAAAGCTCTGAATCGGAGGATGAAGATGGTAATATTCTGGATTCACAGCTCGAGTTGAAGATTGTAGATACCATAAACTGTCTTCGACGTAAGGACCCTAAGATTTATGATACCAATACCAAATTTTTTTACCCAGATGATGGGGAAGATAGAGATAAAGACACTGGCGATGGAGGTATAAATGGTAATATCCATGATGATCAAAAAGAAAAATCAAAGAGGAAAACTTATAAGACTGTTCTGCGAGAGCAATTACTGAGGGATGGGGCAGGAAGTGATGATGTTTATGATGACAACGAAATGAATGTATTACGCAGAGGAAAGTCCTTAAGAAAATCTAATATTGCCTATGATGAAGAACAAAGAGGACTACGTGATCGCATTATTAATGATCTCCATGGTGATGGTGTGCATGGAGAATTTGATGATGATGGTGATGGTGACGATATTTTGGTTTTGAAGGAAAAAAACCCAGAGGAAAAAGAAGAGGAGGAAAGACAAATAAAAGAGGCATTGAAGGAGATGAACGACTTAGGAGATGCATCTACTTCAGAAGGGGATAAATTTTTGACTGATTACTTAGCAAACAAGCGTTGGAAGGATAAAACTGGATATACAAACATGTTCGCAGATGATCGTAATGATGATAACGATGCAGAAGACGAAAAACACCTTGAGGAAATGGATAGATTTGAGAGCAAATATAATTTTCGATTTGAGGAAGCTGGCGGTGAAATCAATCCTCTGAATACACAAATAGTTGGTCACTCTAGAAATATCGATAATTCATTTCGAAAAACAGATGATCGCAGAAAAATAGAACGAGAAAATCGTAAGGAAAGGAAGGATAAAGAAAGACGCCAAAAGGAGGCAGAACTTCGTCGTTTAAAAAATGTCAAGCGAATAGAAATCCAGGAAAGATTAAAAAAGATTAATGCAATTGGAGATGCAGAATTTGCCTCCGAGGAATTTTTGGATGAAGAGTGGGATCCCAACAAGTACGAAGCACAGATGGCTGCTCAATTTAATGATGACTATTATGATGCAGCTCATGGAGATGACGATATGCCATTGGAACATCCAGGTGAATTAGAAGCTTGGAATGAAGAAGACTATGAATATGAGCGTGATGAAAATGGCGATGAAGAAAGCTTACCGGTAAAAAAGAGTAAATCTAAGGCAGACAAAAAAAAGAAGATCGACGATAAAAATGTAGAAGAGGAACTGTATAAACTAGACTATGAGGATATTGTGGCAGGAATACCCACTCGTTTCAAATACAGACAAGTAGAACCTGAAAGTTATGGGCTAACGGCAGAAGATATTCTATTGGCTGATGATGATGATTTGAATCAATACATTAGTTTGAAAAAACTCGCAACTTATCGCACCGATGGGGACAAGCATGCCAGAAATCTGGACAAGAAAAGAAAGAGACTCAGATCAAAATTGAAAGAAAAGCGAGAAGAATTGACCAATCAAGAGGCTGAGTTAGAAATGAGGTCTTCCAAAGATAACCTTTTGCGTGGAGATAAGAATGCTGTCGAGGATGAATTTGACGCAAGTCAAGGCAGTGGCAAGAAGAAGCGAAATAGAAAAAGGAACGATAAGTCAAAGAGCAAACATCGAAATAACGATGGGCTTAGTAAAAAGAGGGAAAGCACGGAAAAAGATTCGAAGGCTAGCAAGAAGAGAAGGGAAAAATTGTATGACATTTGATTCAATCTTCATCGTTTGTACGAAGTAGATACCCAACCTACGAAGTACTTCACTACTTCATAATCACTTCTACGAATATAGAGCGCTAGAAGTACTAGAAGTAGAAGTACACAACAAAAAGAACAACAAAAAAAGTAGTAGTAGTAGTAGTAGACTAGTAGTTAGTAGTAGTGTGCAGTAGCTAGCGCTAGTACATAGCTAGTAGTAGTAGCGACTCCTTGAATGAGGTCTGCTCATGTGTTTGGGATCGTCAACACAGCGTCTAATAGATAGTCTAGTCAGAAGCGCTTCAATTACTTCGCTTCGCCAGCGCTTTTACATTTAGTAGCGCTTGTACGTAGTAGTGTGCTTCAAGTAGAAGCGCCTTCGTATTCGTAGCTAGAAGCGATACAGAAGCGCCATGTTCAATGTGAATAAAACATCGATGTTGCCGTTTCCATCGTCACCGCCGTTGTCGTTTATGATAAGGCAGTCGTTCTCAATCGTCACTTTGCTTGCGTCAATTTGATCAAGCCACTGTCGTCATTCTTATTGAAATTACCATCAAATCACAAGTATCGATCAGCCAGTATTTCAAGTTATCGGTTGGAGCGTATGGCGCATCCAGCACATCTACTTTCGTATACACAATCAGCATTTTTTTGCACCAAAAGAAGTCAGGGCAGATATGATGTGATCTAGAAAAATAGTGGAGGCGACTGTTGTGCTGGGATTAGACGTTTTCACCACACAAGTCACATCTCCAGAGCTAGCAATTGTCAGTTGTACCAAGAAGACAGAGCTATTATTTCCTCCACCTAAGAGGTCATTATCGTCACTCTCTTGAGCATACAGAAAAAATTTCAGTCCAAGATTATCAGGAAGAGGTCCAGACGCCATGGTCATTATGTTACACGCTTTCATGTTAGCTTCGACATCCGCAGTTGTTGATGGAATTGTCGATAAGACACATAAGGAATTATTGAATGCATCAGTGTGAGCTCCCCATATCTCTTGAAATAACTGGGGGTTCATTTGCGGAGATACGTTAAGTTTTAATGTGGGCATATTTGAATGATTTGCGCTTACATTATTGGTAGTATTATCATCCCCCATATCGAGCAAATTCACACTTCCAACAAATGAAATCGGTGTATCTGTTCCCTGTTTGCTAGTCTGAGACAATTCAGCGTTTGGAGGAGGGACAATTGCTCTTTTAATTATTGCTCGTTGAAAGATTTCGTCGATGAATTGAGTAGATGGTACTCCATATATGACAGCTAGAGTGTTGAACTCCATGAATATCTGGCCTCGTAGTTCTGAATCTGATTGGTCAAAGAAGATTTTCCCTTCACCATTGTCGAACTTACTCTTGCTTTCTTCATTGAACATGGTTGATATTGTCTGTAAATCATTATTCAATAGTCTATAATACAAAAGAGCTCTATCATGGACATCTTGATTCGCTAAATCATTGATCGCACTCTTCAGCAATCTTCCAAGCATGTGTTGCACTTCAGGTGGACGCTTGAAGAACAATTTCATGGTCGCCACAAGTAGTTGGAGTTTCATTGATGGGCTCAAGTCATCATCATAACTATCAATGATAGGCTCCAACATGTAAGGTGCTTCAATTATTTCCTCTCCGAATTCTCCAACCATCCATACCACAGCCGCTTTTGCATCGTTGTCTTCAATGCGTCTCAAACACCTCGATAAACATGGAACAATCACTGCCTTCATATCAGGAAATACACGAACAATCGAAGCCATATTTACAATAGCTTCCGAGCGGACATAAGAAATGTCCAAATCTACTAATTCCACTATTTGAACAGTCATATCTGTGGCAACACTTGGTACACGCATTGCTATGGCGCCTATTGCAGAGATAGCACGCTTCGACAATTCCGCGTCAACATCGGTGACATATTCACCTAACTCCTGAGCAATATCGTTCGAATTAGACTGATTACTGATCCAGGGTAGAAGTCCTACTTTCATATGTTTTATATGCGGAGGTTCATTGTACCGTACAAAAAACTGTCTGTACTCATCGTCAAATATTCCCTGAGCTGCGGGCCGAGGAAGAAGAATTTCCAAATGCCTCAGAATTGCGTATTGGATTTCAGGTTGGCCTCCTGTAACAAGAGTTAGCAAGGGAGGTTTCGCACGAATATACAATTGTGGATGCAACTCAGTCATGTTTTCTGTCAGGTGAATAAAGCATCTTAAAGTTGCTAGCACTGCTCCACTGTTCGCCGTACGGAGCATGGGATCCAACAAGTTCATAATGGAGTAAGTTTCTTCGTCATCAGCCGGAGTATATCTTGTCACTAATTCGACTATTGAATTTAGACCCCATTCGCTGAATTCTCCTATTCTATTTAATAGCTTCATGAGGGTTTCATGAGTGAGTTCCATCCCTCCCTTATCGGCATAAATTTCATCCAGTACAACAATTGCATTGGATATTACCGAAGCATCTGCATCATCGAGCATTTTGTACAATTGTTCCAGATACGAACCCCTCTCTATGACAGATCTTCTAAGAGAATATACCTTCAACACACCCATTACGCCTGTTTTACGAACATAGGCTGATAGATCTACCAATGATTTTTCTAATGGTCCTTCCACATACTCTAAGATCGAATCCAGGCGCAAACTACACAAAGATCTAAGTGCAAGACCTCGCACCATTGGATCCTCATTATCACAATCCCTTCGTAGAGTATTGATGCACATGAGAGCCAAGTCCGGGTTCTGATGAGCATAATTGCTAAGATAATGATAAACCATTTTTTTCACTACAATATCTTTAGTCTCAATAGCCATAATCATTTCTGTGAATAATCTAGACACATCGATTCCCAAAGTCATGTAAGCAATCACTTTCTTTATAATATCCCTCTTTCTCCCCACATCTTTCTCTACATTGATGTTTTTAAGCAACTAAGATTTTCAATAGGATAAAGCATAGGATAAGTTATGAATTGTCAAATGAGTAACCATCAATGAGAAGAAGGAGAATTGAACATCATGTACTACAACGATAAATTACAAAAATAATCTCAATATCAATCACTTATATACATAAATATCTTTTGTATGCATGTTATACGAGTATATAAGCAAGTATGCTGAGAGTGAAATGAACATAATTAACTCTACCTGTTTTAGCTCGTTGATCTCTCCTCTCTTCTCTCTCCCTCTTTCTCACACAAGCTCATTCAAGCATCTCCACAATTAATGGAACAATCTGTGCCATCTGTGCATCCATCCCACCATTTTAGGTTACAGCAGTAGCTTATAGAATTGCACAGGAAGAATGATTGAACACATGAAGTGTGTGGCGACGAGGCACCGCCGTCGCGTCGGTACTTACTTAGTATTTACGGGTACCCGTATACCTATAAAAGTAAGTACCTACTACAGTACTAGTAGGTACCCATGCATGTAGCTACCTCTCTCTGCCTAAAAAATGATGTCTAAACTCTAAGTACACCTCTAGTAGGTAAGTAGTATCTTATTAGTAGGTACCAGCACAGCAGAGAGCAGCAGCAGAGAGAGAAGCAAGTAGGTAAGTGGGTAGGTACCTACTCACCTACCTACCTACCCCCTACTAAAACTACAGGTAACGTCAGCCATGACTTCGTGTGATGTACACAACTTGCAACGAGAGCTTTCTGGTGAAAATGATGAAGCAACTTTCAATAAGGATGCTTTCTGTGGTTTTAATCCTTCTATTCGAGATTCACGTAAACTCTTATGTGACCACTAGTGGCTTCAAGGCAAGGTCGTCGAGACTATGCAAGCTTTTTGCTGGTGGATTTGGTAAGAGCGCGAATTTGGACGATTTTCAATATGTAAAAGCAGACCGCGAAGCTTTATGTAAATGTGGCTCTTCTCTTTTATATAAGGAGTGTTGTTTATCTGTGCATGATGCTGGAGGAAGCGATGACCCAGTAAAGGTCGTGCGATCTCGTTTCTCAGCATTATGTTATGGATTCATCGAGCATATGATCAAGACGACAGATCCATCTCACAAAGAGTACATACCAAAAGAGAAAGGCACAAAGTATAAAAAGTATTACAAGGATATACAAAAGTACAGCACTGAATTTGATTTTTTGGAGTTGAAGTTTGAAGAGAACACTCCTGTAGAGTATGACGAAAAGCATAGAAATGCCTATGTTTCATTCAATGTAAAGCTTCAAAGGAAACTGGACGGAAGAAAGCCGGAAATATTGGGAGAAAAAAGCACTTTCAAGCGGGATAGCAAAGATCGCTTTTGGTTGTATGTTGGGGGAGAATTGAAGGGAATGAAGGGGTCTACCGAAAGTGAGAGAAAGGTAGATTTGTCTAGTGTAAATCGAGATGGTAAGAACAGCGCTATTGCATTGGGGACACAAAAGAAATAGTGATAATCTGAGGTATATCATTGAGATATTAATATTAATATTAACTGCCCTACCTAAAGTCTGAAGTACAACGAACAACTACCTTTTAGGTACTTCTAGCTTCGCAGTGTACTTATCTTTCACACTACCGCCCTACCCTATCCTACCCGTACTACTATCTTTGCGCAATAAAAACTCCCTATTAAAAGTCGAGTCCCGTGTGAACTTTTTACTATATCAAAAATGAGGCAAAAAAAGTCCTATTCCTGCTTGCGCTAAGAATCTAATCTTCTACTTTTTCCAAGAACTTTACTTCTACTTCTACTTCTAGTACTTCACTTCTAGGTACTAGGTATATAAATATAAAGTAGAAGTAGTACCAGTTTACATTAAGAGTAAAGAAATTTCTAACTACATACTTCGAGTATGTGTATAATATACTCCAACCCCATCACATTATTCGTCACCACTTGAGGTACTAATAATGCTTACCCTGCTCTATCCTGTACAATATACCTACCATATACCTTTGACCACTCCTAACACGCAGAGGGACTCCTAATTCTAGCCTCTAGCTTTCAACATCAGTGTCTCCTAGCATCATCAAGTCAAGTCATTCTTCTATATCTACCCCCATAATTACTGTTACTATTACTCCGTCTTGATGTGTGAGCTTTTCGGGTACATCTATACAACAAAGAGAGCATAATAACGACTGTAGCAACTGTAGAATACATAATGATAGTGCTGTAATCTAGAGAATAGGTTGAAATTTGAAGATCTAATGGTGTTATTTGTGCCTTCGACTCACTTCCTAAATTATCATTTCTCGCATCCGAATTTTGTGTAGATTGTGAACTAGTTGGCAATTTGTGCGTAATTTCACATGGTATTGTACAATCTTTCATTACGAATCCATCTGCTGAACATTTTTGGGACCATTTCTGTTGTCCAGTAGCAAAATATTTTTTCTCTACAACATCAGAACATTTGGCACTGCATATTTCCATAGGAAAAGATCTCGCGTTGTCGATGCAATCTGGACATACAAACGAGAAGAGGAGGTGAAATATATATGTAAAATGCATTCATAATTCGTATTTTTAAGATAGCTGGTTCAACTTTTTACCTTTACTATCATTGGATTTAGTAGTATTACTAGAGTGTGAAGGCTGCCTTTTTGCTTTCTTTGGTTTCTTTTTCCTATCATTAATCCTTTTCTTTATCCTCCCTGATTTATCAAATAGTATATCAGCTTTGTCATTAGCACGCCTGCCTTTATCATCTATAGTTACAATATTATCA
>JACLAD010001443.1_pt1 | contig 21263 bp, 14 predicted proteins | sample 8027901 | NCBI WGS metagenome assembly JACLAD01 (sample SAMN15725071, study PRJNA655200) | protist metagenome | isolation source: fluorescence activated cell sorting (FACS) single amplified genomes of... | place: Spain: Blaines Bay Microbial Observatory, Mediterranean Sea | collected 2016-07-05 | reverse complement strand
TTGAAAGGACAGGTTCATCCTTACATTTCACACCTTTCTGCAGTTATTTCAGCTTCTGCTGAAATTGGTGACGGCACAGTTATTATGGCCAATGCCACTATAAATTCAGAAGCTCAAGTGGGTAAACATTGTATAATAAACACAGGGTCTGTCGTTGAGCATGAAGTAATATTGAGCGATTACGTGCACATTTCCCCCAATGCCTCCATAGCGGGTGATGTTAAAATAGGAGAAGGCAGCCATATAGGTATAGGTTCTTCTGTAATTCAAGGGATATCCATTGGAAGGTGGGTCACAGTTGGGGCAGGAGCAGTCATTATAGAAGACGTTCCGGATTATGCCACAATAGTGGGTAACCCTGGTAAAATAATTAAAATTAAAAAATAAATATGGGTCATAAGAAGATTTGGCTTTCCACTCCCCACATGGGAGGAAGTGAACAGAAATATATCAATCAGGCTTTTGAAGAAAATTGGATAGCACCCCTGGGTCCAAATGTCACTGGTTTTGAAAAGGATTTGGAAAATTATTTAGGTGAAGATGTTAAAGTTGCAGCCTTAAGTTCCGGTACCGCTGCTCTTCATTTGGCTTTAATCATGTTGGGTGTCAAGAAGGATGACGAGGTAATTTGCCAAAGCTTGACTTTTGCGGCTTCAGCAAATCCCATTGCTTATTTAGGAGCTACACCGGTTTTTGTAGATAGTGAGGAGGAGACTTTAAACATGAATCCGTTTTATTTAGAAGAAGCAATAAAGGATAGGATTAAAAGAGGGAGAAAACCAAAAGCGATTATCGGGGTGCATTTATACGGTATGCCCTATAAAGTCGATGAAATCCATTCTATTGCAATGAAATATGATATTCCCGTAATTGAAGATAGTGCGGAAGCTTTGGGGAGTACCTATAAAAATCAGAAATGCGGGACTTTTGGGGAGCTTTCCATATTGTCCTTTAATGGAAACAAGATAATAACCACTTCTGGTGGTGGTGCTTTGGTTACTAAGGATGCCAATAAAAAAGAAAAAGCTATATTTCTCGCTACTCAAGCTAGGGATCAAGCTCCACATTACCAACATAGCGAAATAGGATACAATTATAGGTTGAGCAATGTTTGTGCAGGAATAGGTAGGGGGCAAATGGAGGTGCTAGATGCACACGTGCAAAAAAGACGGGATATTCATCATTTTTACAAAAGATTGTTTGATGGGGCAATAGGAGTGAAAGTTTATAGTGAGCCTAATAATACGTATTTTTGTAACCATTGGTTAACTGTCATCACTATTAAAGAAAGTGCCTCGCTAAATAATAGCCGGGAAAGTTTAAGGTTATATTTGGAAAAGGAGAACATTGAGAGCCGTCCCTTATGGAAGCCTATGCATTTACAACCAGTTTTTCAAGATGCACCTTTTTATGGTGAAAGTATAGCTGAAAATGCATTCACTACTGGTTTATGTCTTCCTTCAGGATCAAGTTTAGAAAAAGATGATATGGAGCGAATAGGGGATGCAATAGATGGCTTTTTGAAAGAGGTATAGTAAAATGGGGATTAGGAAAAGAAAGATATATGGGTAAGAAACTAAATTACGCCCTTCAACAAATATTAGCTCAGGAAAATAAGCTAGATATTAGAAATATAAAATATTTGCCTCGTTGGGCAATTTTAGCTATTGATGTATTTATTATACTGATGGCTAATCTTTTGACGGTTCTGGCATTAAAAGATCTTACAGACAGGTTTTACACTCTTTTAACCTTGTCTCAACGGATATTACTAATACTGTCTGTAAACATTATTTTCTTTTTTATATATCGTACTTATGCAGGATTGATTAGACACTCATCATATATAGATGCATTAAAATTATTGTTAGCTAGTTTCAGTACATTTGTAACACTCCTATTAATAAATTACACCACGGAAGCAATTATTGGAGAGAGAATTTTTCTGGTTGCTGGACTTATCTTCTATTTCCTGTTTTCTTTTTCTATGCTATTCTTGTTTAGGTTAAGTGTAAAGCAGGTCTATGAATATTTTAAACGGGCACAGAAATCCGAAAAGTTGCAGCAAGCTGTAATTTTTGGAGCTGATGAAAATGCCATCTCTGTTGCCGGTGCATTGGAAATAGAACATCCAAAAAGGTTTAATATTCGTGGTTTTATTACTAATGATAGAACGAGGAGGAATATCAGGATTCTGGATAAACCTGTGATATATAATGGGTCTAAATTAAGTGAAGAAGTGAAGCTTCTTGGAGCATCAGCCGTTGTTTTTTCTGAACATACACTTACTGCAGAAGAAAAATTAGTAATTGTAGAAGATTGTTTAGAAAATGACATACAAGTTTTTAATTCTCCTATAGTTTCAAATTACGAGGATGAAAAAGCAGTCTCACATAAAGTGAAATCTCTACAGATTGAAGATTTGTTAGATAGGGAACCAATTCTGCTGAATAAAGAAAATAAAAGGCAACAACTAACAGGGAAAACGATTCTTGTAACAGGCGGAGCTGGTTCTATAGGTAGTGAAATTGTGAGGCAAGTGGCAGAGTATGAGCCGAAATTACTACTGATTTTGGATCAGGCAGAAACCCCCCTCCATAATTTACAGCTTGAGATCCAGTCAAAATTCCCTTCTTTGAATTTTAAACCAATTATTTGCGATGTAGGTAATAAAAAACGTCTTGAACTATTGTTTGAAAAATCAAATATAGACGTGATTTATCATGCAGCAGCTTATAAACATGTGCCCCTTATGGAGGAAAACCCGCATGAAGCTGTTTTTGTAAATATAGCGGGGACAAGAAACCTTTCAGATTTAGCAGTAAAATACAATGTAGGCCATTTTGTAATGGTTTCGACAGATAAAGCTGTAAACCCGAGCAATGTAATGGGTGCGTCCAAACGCGCGGCTGAAATGTATGTTCAGTCTTTATATCATAGTCAAGTAGAAAATGAAAAGCGAACCAAATTTATTACAACCAGGTTTGGTAATGTTTTGGGATCTAATGGATCCGTTGTTCCTTTGTTTAGGAAACAAATAGAAAATGGCGGCCCTATAACCATTACCCATCCCGACATTATTAGATATTTTATGACCATTCCGGAAGCGTGCCAATTAGTTTTGGAGGCGGGTGCGATGGGCAAAGGTGGGGAGATCTTTATTTTTGATATGGGGGAACCGGTGAAAATCATGGATCTGGCAATTAAAATGATCAAACTTGCTGGCTTTACGCCTCATGAGCAAATAGGAATAAAGATCACTGGATTAAGACCAGGTGAAAAGCTATATGAGGAACTTTTAAGTAATAAAAGTAAAACTTTGCCTACCCATCATAAAAAAATCATGATTGCCCAGGATGAAGTAGGCGATTATGAATATATCAGTCTTTCTGTAGAAAAAATAGTGAAATCAGCAAATAAACTGAAGAGTGGAAAAGTGGTTGCTAAACTAAAACAACTTGTTCCCGAATTTAAAAGCAATAACTCCAGTTTTGAAAAACTGGACCATAATGATGTGGAAAAAGAGAAACCACAGGAAAAGATAGTTTAAAAATACTTATAGAGAAAATAAGATCTTTCCCTGAACGTTAATTTACATATGAAGAAATCAATTTTAATAATTCTTATAATCTTTTCATTTAGCAGCTGTGCTACCAAGGACGAAATAGTTTACTTCCAGAACCTCGAAAAGCTGGAAAATATGGAAGCAATTGAGCATTTTGAACCTCGTATAGAAGTAAATGATGTGTTGGATATTCAAGTGTCTTCTTTAAATGAAGAAGTAGTGGAGCCTTTTAGATTTAGAAGTAACAGGCAATCTGGAGGAGGTGGTGGTAGTAGTAGTGGAGGACAATCTCAGGGGCCTATTGGTTATTTGGTGGATGTGGATGGAACTATAAAATTCCCCGTTTTGGGTGTCTTGGATGTGGAAGGCAAGACCAGGCGGGAACTGGAAGGATATTTAACGGCAGAGTTAAAGGAGTATGTAAAGGATGTCGTGGTACGAGTTCGGATCGTGAATTTCAGAATTACTGTTCTTGGTGAAACAGGAACTTCGGTAATTCAAATTCCAAATGAACGTATTACTATGCCTGAACTTATAGCCATGTCAGGGGGCATTACCTATAATGGGAAGAGAGAAAACATTCTTGTGATCAGGGATCATGATGGTAAAAAATCCTATGGTCACGTGGATATGACCGATGTCGACCTATTTAAAAATCCATACTATTTTTTAAAACAAAATGATATTGTTTACGTTGAACCAACGTACAGGACAGTTAAATCTGCAGGTTTTATCAACAGCTGGCAAGGGCTTGTTTCGATTTTCACAACTGCATTTAGTCTAGTAATACTCTTTACCCGATAATATAAATGGAAGAATTACAGGAATTTTCTGAAGCAGAAGAATCTAATTTTGATCTAAAGGCGGAAATCTATAAATATTTAGCGCATTGGAGATGGCTGGTTTTTGGAAGTCTTTTGGGATTGCTCCTTGCTTTTTTATATAACAGGTACACTATTCCGGAATACCGTACAGAGGCTTCTATGATGATTTTGCAGGATGAGCAGAAAAGGATTTCTGGGGCCCTTCCCGGTGGGGGGATCCTGACAACAGATGATTCTGGGATCCAAAACCATATCGAAAATTTAAGATCTAAACGTTTGGTGGAGAATGTTGTGGATGAATTGGATTTGAATGTTTCTTATTTTAATGAAGGAAACGTAATTGCTGTAGAAGCATATAAAAAAAGTTCTGTTGTAGTTCAGTTTTTAAGTCCAGATTCCATTGTGCATGCTGCTGCCGGAAATTTGTTAATAGCTCCTGAATCTGAAACTACATTTCGACTAAAGCAAGAATCTTCTGAATATAATCAAACGCATAAATTTGGGGAAATCATACAGCTTGGAGGATTGGAATTTACTATCATGCCAAGAGGAGGCTCTATAAATAATTATAATACCGTAGATATACAGATTTTGCCCTTACGACAGACCGCCAATAATTATATTTCAAGAATGGAAATCTCTTCCAGGGGTAAAGCACAAGACATCCTTGCTTTGTCGGTAACTGGGGAAGTGAAACAGAAATCACAAGATTTTTTAAATACCTTGATGAAACACTTTAATCTTGATGGAATGGCAGATAAAAGGCAGGTGTCTGAAAATACTGCAACTTTTATTCAGGATAGATTGCAAAGAATAACTGGAGAGCTGGATTCAGTAGAAGGTAACATAGCTGATTTTAAACGAGAAAATCAGTTTATGGACGTCAGTGGAGGTGCGGGACAGTACATTGCACAGTCAACATCAGCTGAACAGGAAATATTTGCCATAGAGACCCAACTAATGATCATTAGATCTGTGCGGGAAACCCTTACATCTTCAGACCCTTACCAGTTACTTCCTTCAGGAGTTGGTATTCAGGAAGCTGGCATATCAGGAGGGATTAGTGGTTATAATACCTTAGTACTGGAACGAAACGCGCTTCTTAGAACTTCTACGCCTAAAAATCCAGTGGTACAAACCTTAACAGATCAACTGGATACTTTAAGGAGTAATATCTTAGAAAATATTGAAGGAACCATCAGTTCTTTACAGATAAGGATTCGGGAATTGGAACAACGAAGTCAAAGGGCAGAGGGTGAATTCAGTGCTTTTCCAGGTTTGGAGCAGGGTATGAGAAGTATTGAGCGGCAACAGCAAATAAAGGAACAGTTGTACCTTTTTTTATTACAACGGCGTGAAGAATCAGCAATTTCTTCGGCTGCAACTTCACCGGTAGCAAAAGTTATTGATCCTGCTTTTTCAAAAAATACTCCGGTGGATCCCAAACCATGGCTCATCCTCTTAGGTGGGTTTTTAATTGGTTTGATTATTCCTTTACTGGTTGTATTTGTGAAGAATTTTTTAGATACGAAAGTGCATCATAAAGGGGATCTACAAAAATTGAACAAACACATACCTTTCTTAGGAGAAATTCCAAGAGTATCACCTGAAGGAGACGAGATTATTCAAGTAAATGATCGTTCCCCACTGGCTGAATCTTTCCGAATATTACGGACAAACCTCGCTTATCTTGTTCAATCAAGGAACAAAAAAAAGGCTGAAGTTATTTTCGTTACTTCTACAATTAAAGGGGAAGGGAAAACTTTTGTTTCCTATAATCTCTCCCGCACTTTAGCCAGTACCAATAAAAAAGTACTTTTAATTGGTGCAGATATCAGGAATCCAAAGCTTCATAAATTTACCGGGGCTACAGTGGTTTCGAAAGGTTTGTCAGATTACTTATACAATTATGATGTTAATAGTTCTGATGTAATTACTCCAACAAATCAGGGAGAAATACCTGTTGATTTGATCCTTTCGGGCGCTATCCCACCAAACCCAGCTGAATTGTTGATGAACAATAGAATGGAAGAACTGATCGAAAAGGAAAAAAATAATTATGATTATATTATCGTGGACACAGCCCCCACAATGATTGTAACAGATACTTTGCTGATCAGTCCATTGGCAGACACTACTTTATATATTACAAGGGCAGGCTATACCGAAAAGAAATTATTGGACTTCCCAGAGGATCTGAAACAACAGGGTAAATTAAAAGGAGTGGCAATAGTCCTTAATGATGTAGATTATTCTAAGTTTTCTTATGGTGCTAAATATGGATATTCATATGGGTATGGATATGGATATGGTGCCGATGATGAGAAGAGATCAATTTTTGACAGATTATTTAATCGAAAAAAGGTTTAAAAGTCTCTATCGTTTTACGGAAAATAGGTTTGAGCTGATCTATTCTTTTTTCAGATACTTTAATATCTAAGAGTTTTTCGAGATGGCGCATTTGATGGGCATCAGATCCAATGAAATCTATCATCTGGTTATCGAGTAACTGAAAAGCTGTTTCCTGAATGTTTTTTCCGTAGTGACCGGTAACCGATAGAAGATTTAGCTGGAAAGAACAGCCACGGTCTTTGAGTTCTTCATATTTTTCAAGATTTTTGGAATGGTAAAATGCGTATCTTTCAGGATGAGCAAGAATAGGACGATATTTTTTAGTTTGTAGTTGAAAAAGTATATCGTTTAGGTTAATTGGAGCCTGAAAGTAAGACATTTCAACCAGTACAAGATCATCTGCCAGAGTTAAAAGATTTCCTTCATTGATGAGCTCAATAAAGGATTGGTCCATCATATATTCGGCAGCAGCTTTGATCTTTATATCGTTCAATCCGGCACTGGGAAGAGCCTCTTTTAAATCTTGTAAGGCAGTGTTAATAGTTTTCGGGGTATTAGGATAATAGTCGTTCATTATATGGGGAGTAGCTATAAATTCTGTTATCCCCATTTCAGAAAAGGCTTTGATTAGAGAAATGGAATCTTCTAATGTTGCAGCGCCGTCGTCTATTCCCGGTAAAATATGGTTATGGATATCCACCAGACCAATTAGATGGTCTTTCAAAAAAGCTTTCTTTTTGAAAATTGAAAACATAATTAGTTTTTGATCAAAACTACATCTTTTTATTCTTTCTCAGAAGGTATTTCCTTCTTTCGGCGGTTACTATTCATCTTTAAAAAGAATCGTGTAACTAAGTGCCATTCCTCCAATTGCTGCTATCATGAAGAAAATAATTGCCAGGCCGGGATATCCAAAAATAGTAAAAGGGGAAGGGACCCGCATCATCATTGCAGCTCCTATAATCATAGCTGCTATTATAATTCCAAGAGTAATCCTATTTGCCACCTTTTGAAATCCGTCAGTTAAACGTTTTTCATCTAATGCATCAATCTTTATACTGAAATCATTACTCGCAAGATTTTGGGTGATTTTATTGATTCGTTCGGGTAAATTTTCTGCGAGTTTCTTTGATTCTAGCAGGGCTGAAAAAATATCTTCCGGAGCAAGATCATTTACCATTTTTTCCTGCATTATTTTGGTGACATGTCTTTTTACTGCATCTTTCAGATCAAATCCCGGAGAAAGCGCCAAGATTATCTGATCCATATTTAATAATATTTTTCCCAGGATATTTACTTCAACGGGTAGGTAGATTCCATTTTGTGCTGCACTTCGATTCATCTGGATTAAAAGTTTTCCTGTTTGCATATCCTGCGCAGTACTGTTCCTGCTATCATTGATCATTGTGTTTATATGTCTGCGGAATTTCTTTTCAGTGCTGTTTTCGGTTTTTTCGCTCATTTCGAGCAGTATATTTGTTATTTCTTCCCCGTTATTTTTACTCAGTCCTAAGAGCAGGCGAAGTAAATACTCCTGCATTTTTTGGGTAAACTGAGCTACCATCCCCAGGTCCATCAATGCTATTTTGTTGTTTTCCATCAAATGGATATTTCCCGGGTGTGGATCTGCATGCGCAAAACCGTCAGAAATTATCTGTTTTAAATAGCTTTCTATAAGTTCATCTACTAGAGCTGTTTGATTTTCTTCAAGTTTTCTTAAAGGAGTGACACTGGTTACTTTTATTCCTTTTACATACTCCATCGTAAGAACTTTGGACGTTGTATAATCCGGAATGGGTTGAGGCACTAAAAGCCTTCTAAATGATTTTAAATTTGTTCCAAGTGTGACGAGATTTTCAGCTTCTCTTAAATAATCCAGTTCATGTAACATGATCCTTTTTAATTCGGCAAGAACATCATTAAACGCATATTGTTTACCAATCTCCGTATGACTTGCCGCAAATTCTGCCACTTCTTCCAGTGTTTCAAGATCTTCAAGAAACTTCTTTCTGATTCCCGGCCGCTGAATTTTTACTGCAACCTTTTTACCTGAACGTAATTCAGCTAAATGAACCTGACCGATAGAGGCACTGGCTAGAGGCTCTTCCTGAAACCAATTGAATGCTTTTGATATCCGGCTTCCTAATTCTTCCTCCACTATTTCCCGGATCTCCTCGTATGGTATTGTAGGTAAATCATCCTGCAGGCTGGTGAGTGCCTCTAAATAATTATCAGGAAGCAGGTCGGGACGCGTTGACAGCAGCTGACCAAGTTTGATGTAGGTAGGCCCCATTTTTTTTAGATCATCCACTAGTTCTTTGGGCGATTGATCAAAATCGGAAAATTCTCCTGCCGATTCTTCTTCCATTGCATTGGATGTAGTTTCATTTAGTAGATCACTATTCCAGTACTTCAGCATAAAGCTTAAGAATCTTTGGTAACGGGTAAGTCTGTTAGGCAGGATGGACATAAATTTATTTTTTGTATGCCGTTCTTTAGAGGCAGTTCTAAGATAATTAATTCTCCTAATACTTCGGAATTAGTAAGAATTATAAAGAACAATTTATGAAAATGTGTTAATAAAAATTCAAGGAGTTACGCGAAATAGTTGAGGAGAAGACTTAATTGCATTTAAAGAGAGAGCTATAAATGTGGGAAAGAATGTATGAAACGAATCATTCACTAATCAGGTGAATTATTGAAAAAAATATTATTTGAACTTTTTGATAAAATAGGGATGTGTCTTCTTGAGAATCTAAATCACTTTGGATCTACATTTAATTCACATTACCAGTGCGGGATAAATCAAAAAAAAAGCCCCGAATCTTAAGATCCAGAGCTTCAATTGAGTCGGGGTGGCAGGATTCGAACCTGCGGCCTCCTGCTCCCAAAGCAGGCGCGATAACCGGGCTACGCTACACCCCGCGACTACAGCTTACGCTGTAAATTTTTCAATCATAACTCCATTTGAATTATGAAATGAAAGATAGCGGAGAGTGTGAGATTCGAACTCACGCGACAATTGCTCGTCGACAGTTTAGCAAACTGCTCCATTAACCACTCTGGCAACTCTCCGTTATAAATGAACTTTTGCAATGATTTTGCGGATGCAAATGTATGTTTTCATATCCTTTCCTCCAAACCTTTTTATGTTTTTTTAGTGGGAAAATTGAGCATCTTTATGCAAGTTTCTTGACATCAGAATATTGTGTGTGGTATTTTAAATATTTTTCTGCCGTTCCATTCCGGATTATGATACCTCCTGTTCATAATTCCCGCGAATTTTTGATGGAAAATGAATTTTTCAACCGAAAATTTTTAAATTTATAAAAAATCAAAGATTTGCATACCAAACCTATATTTCAGGGTCAGTTTGAGCGCTACAACAGCTGTGTTCTCATTCCTACCTATAACAATGAAAATACTCTTGCGAAGGTTATTAACGGGGTATTAGCTTATACTTCCAATGTTATTGTTGTGAATGACGGATCCACAGATGCTACCGGGAAGATTTTGACTGAATTTCCCCAGGTAAAGGTTCTCTCTATACCTGAAAACAAAGGGAAGGGAAATGCGTTGAAAACCGGATTTAAACTAGCAGGGGAATTGGGGTATGACTATGCTATTTCTATGGATTCAGATGGACAGCATTTTCCGGATGATCTGTCTGTTTTTCTAATGGCTTTGGAGAACAGGAAACCTAATGATCCTGAAATCTTAGTCATAGGTGCCCGTAAAATGGATGATCCCACCGTTCCGGAAAAAAGTAGTGTTGGCAACAGGTTTTCCTCCTTCTGGTTTTGGGTAGAGACAGGGATAAAATTATCTGATACACAGTGTGGATATAGATTGTATCCTTTAAAAACAGTGAATTCACTCAAGCTGTATACTTCGAGGTTTGAACTGGAGATAGAGGTAATTGTAAAAGCAGCATGGAAAGGTGTAGATGTCCAGAATTTACCGGTAAAGGTGCTGTACGACCCCAATGAGAGGGTTACTCATTTCAGGCCTTTTCAGGATGTTACCAGGATTACAATTTTAAATATCTGGTTTGTGGGAGTGGCTTTCTTGTATATCAATCCCCGGAATTTTCTGAGAAAGTTATTTGGAAACGAACAGCCTGCACGGGATAAAAAATCCCTTTCAAAAACTGGGGTACCGGTGGAGGAGAAAGCCTCATCTTAGGCTTTCGCACAAACAATACAAATCTTCTCGTCTTTTCGGGTGGTGGTGAAAAACAGGTAATGTGCTCCTCCTTCTTTTAATTTAAAGTGCTTGCGGAGCTTTTCTACCGATTCGGGAAAATTCCTGGTAGTGATGTTAGCCTTTTTATTTTTTAGTTGCTTTTTTAGCTTTTTCTTGTTGTAGGGAAGAACTTCCAGGATCTCGAATTTTCTTCCGGGAAAATCCTCTTTTAATATTTCCGAAGTAAAAAGATGACTGTTAGAATGAAGTTTGGGTAAATTAAAATCTTTACTCAAAGCACTAAACAAACCACTTTTCATGATAGCGGCATTCGGTTCATAAAGATAGGAGAGAGGCTCACTGTAGGTTGCTTCTGAAAAACTTCCGAAGGAATTGCTGTAGGTTTCTGTCCCGTGATTGGTGAAGTTGAGCGTTTTTATAAGTGTCTTTTCTGAAGTGTTGTGCTTAAGGATCCATAGTAATTCTTTTACATCGTTGTTCAAGGCTATAATATAAATCTCCGCTACCTTATGTAATGAAGAAATACCGGCTTGTAAATCGAGTAAAGGAGATGTTTTAATAATAACTCCAGAAGATTTTTCTAAAAAAAGATCAAGGTGTTCGGGGACATTTGGTAAACAATCGGACAGATGAAAAACTCTTTCCCGTGCATCGTTTCTCCTGGAAGGATCTACATATATCCAACTGAAATGATCTTCTGAATTTTTTAAATACTCAATTCCGTCCCCGGCAATCGTTTGAATATTCCTAACTCCCAACTTTCCATAATTATGTTCTACGACTTCAGACAGAGATGTATTTAATTCACAATGGACTACCTTATCAAATCTTTCGGAAAAGAAATAACTGTCAATTCCGAATCCGCCGGTGAGGTCCAGAAGAATTTCTCCTTCAACAAGTGAAGCTTTGTGTTTAGCGGTTTTTTCGGAAGAAGTTTGCTCTAGATTTAGCTTTGGAGGATATAGTATCCCTTCGGTGTGAAACCAGGTGGGAAGTTTTTTGGCTGCTTTCTTTTTCCCGTGAAGCTGTATCGCCAGTTCCTGGATTGATATGCCCTTAAAAGGACTGCCTTTAAAAATTACTTTAGAAACGTCTTCTTTATAATTTTTATCAATAAAATCCTGAACGTCCTTATGTAAAAGAGCGTGATTCAAAATTACAGGTCACGGGTTAGGCGTTTCACGATCTTATATTCGCTCAGGGATTCTTTTGCGATCACTTTTAAGGCAGTATAGAGTGGTACTGCTACCACCATGCCCATAATTCCAAAAACGAGTCCTGCAATAAGGATTATAAGAAAAATTTCCAGCGGATGCGAACGTACGCTTGCGCCAAAGATTAAAGGCTGATTAATAAAATTATCTATTAACTGACAAATTATATAGCCGGACATTACAAACGCCAGCTGGGGCAGGATGATGGTTTGAAAATCGGCTCCCAAATTGCTGGAAATCACAAAGAGGGAAATCAGCATTCCGGCAAAAATTGGCCCCAGGTAGGGGATAATATTCAGGAAAGCACATATAAAAGCGATAGCAATAGGATTATTCACCTCAAATATGGAAAGTAAAATGCTGTACAACACGAAAAGTACCGCAATCTGAAGCGTGAGACCTACAAAGTAGCGTGAAAGTAAGATCTTGATCTTATTAAATACCCGCTGAAATTTGTCTTCATGTCCTTTATTTGCAAATACCAGAATACTATTCAGCATCAACTTTGAATCCTTTAACAGGAAAAAAGAGATAAAAATGATGGCAAAAATCCCAATGATACCGGCTCCAATAATTCCGAAGAAACTGTTTAAGTATCCGGGAATAGCAGAAATATCGAAATTCCTGAGGAATTCGGTTTGCTTGATCCCTTCTATAATATTTATTTCATCAACGCCCAGATAATTGTTTATCTGCGTGTTTAATTCGTTCAGATCCCGGGTGAAAGCATCCATGTCAATTTGGCCCAGGTTCTTGCTTTGCTCAACTACTATTGGAATAAAAATGGCAATAAGCCCTATAAAAATGCTCACCACCAGCAGTAGGACGATGATGACAGATACTTTGTTGGGAATCCTGAATTTATCCCTGAGGAAAATAACTGCCGGCCTTCCAATAAGCGAGATCACTGCAGCAATGGCAATGTAAATGATCACCGACTGGATCCTGTATAAAAAGAAAAGCAGCAAAAATACCCCCAGTAAAATTGCGATGGCACGTAAAATACCGTAAGAAAATTCTTTTGCGTTCACGCAGTAAAGATATTATTTTATTTAAATGTGAAGCAGGCTTTTGGTGATTTCATATAGTGCAATTCCGGTAGCCTGCGCAACATTCATGCTACTGTTTTTTCCAAACATATTGATGTGAAGCCGGTGATCTGTCAAATCAAGAATGGCCTTTTCTATTCCAGTGCGTTCATTTCCAATAACTAATGCTATTTTGTGAAAGTCTGTGAAAGGAAATTGATCCAGTGCATGGCTGTCTTCTGTGATTTCAAGGGCCAGCAAGGAATAATTTCGTGCGCGATATTTTTGACAGGCGTCGCTGGTTGTTTCCTGTTCCTCAACCGTAATTTTCTCCACAGTAGAACGAGCCGTTTTCAATAATCGGTTACTCTTCATATCTGTTTTTGGGCCACAAAGAACAATTTTTTCGATATTAAACGCATCTGCCAGCCGGAATAAACTACCTATATTGGCAGGGCTTGTTACCCCGTCTAGTATGAGAACTACCGGAAATTTTCTTTCCTCAAAATTTGTATCGTAATGTGAAAGCTGACTCAATTTTGAAAAACGTATTTTATAATGTTAGCCCCCATTTTCAATGCCTGCAGGCGCACCTCTTCAGGATCATTGTGGACTTCCTGATTTTCCCAACCATTCCCCAAATCTGTTTCATAGGTGAAAAGAAGAACTAATCTGTCATTTTCAAAGATCCCGAAAGCCTGTGGTCGCTTGCCATCATGTTCATGGATCTTAGGTAATCCATTCGGAAAAGGAAAAGCAGCGTTAAAAATGGGATGTTCAGAAGGAAGTTCGGTTAATTCCTTCTCCGGAAAAACTTTTTTCAGTTCCCTCCGTATATACTCATTCATTCCGTAGTTGTCATCAATGTGCAGAAATCCGCCCGATAAAAGGTAATTCCGAAGGTTTGTAGCATCTTCCTCACTGAAAAAAACATTTCCGTGGCCGGTCATGTGTACAAAAGGATATTGAAAAATATCTGTACTGCCGGGTTCTACTGTTTTTGGTTTAGGCTCCAAAACTGTATTGAGGTTTTCATTACAAAAGGAGATAAGGTTCGGTAGAGAGGTAGGGTTGCTGTACCAGTCACCGCCACCCTCATATTTTAAAACAGCTATTTCCTGCCCCCGGCTAAGAAAGCTACCTACAAGCAGGAAAAAAAGGAAGATGTATTTCATATTTGCTAAAAAGGTAAAAATAACGAAAGCTTTAAGAATACCAGGCTATTCTTCATGTGCCAGGGACACAGTGTGACAGGCTACAATTGCCGCTGTTTCTGTCCTTAAGCGGCTTTCGCCCAAACTTACGGGTTTCCAGTCCTCCTGAAGGGCCTTTTTGATTTCTTCGGTTGAAAAATCTCCTTCAGGACCTATTAAAATAGTTACTTCTTGATTGTTCTGCAATGAACTTTTTAAAGATCGTTTCTTCTTGCCTTCTTCGCAATAGGCAATATATCGCTGACCCTCATTTTGTTTCTGAAGAAAATCGGAAAAAGTAACGGCTTCGTTTAGGACCGGAAAATAGGTGTTCAACGATTGTTTTACAGCGCTTTGAAGCACTCTTTCAAAACGGTTTAATTTGACTACTTTTCGTTCGCTGTGATCGCAAATTATGGGAGTGATCTCGTGTACTCCAATTTCTGTTGCTTTCTCCAGAAACCATTCGTACCTGTCGTTCATTTTGGTGGGTGCCACGGCGAGGTGAAGACGATAAGGTGCAGGTTTTTGCTTTTCTGCCGAAAGCACTTTTACGCTGCAACTATTATGATTTGCAGAGATGACCTCGGTTTTGAAAAGAATCCCTTTCCCATTGGTTAAGTGCAAGATATCACCTTCTGCTTTACGTAAAACTTTAACTATATGCTTGCTTTCATCGCGTGGAAAAGTTACCTGCTGGCTGTCTTCAGAAATATCCGGGTGATAGAATAACTGCATAAAAATTAAAATTTTATTCTGGCTTTCGCTGTCGTAGACATGTCTGCAAAATCTTTTTTCAGAAACTTATAATGTCCTGCAATGGCAATCATCGCAGCATTGTCTGTAGTATATTCAAATTTCGGAACAAAGGTTTCCCATCCATATTTTTTCTCGCCGTCTTTAAGAGCCTTTCTTATGCCGCTGTTAGCAGAGACTCCGCCGGCGATGGCGATACGTTTAATTCCGGTTTGTTTTACAGCTTTTTTAAGTTTATCCATCAGGATTTTAATGATGGTATGCTGGATGGAAGCGCAGATGTCTTCCAGGTTTTCTTTCACAAACTCCGGATTTTCCTTCACTTTTTTCTGAATAAAATACAGGATGGATGTTTTTAATCCGCTAAAGCTGAAATTTAGATCCCCCACTTTCGGCTTCGGAAACGGAAAAGCCTCCGGATTTCCGGATTGTGCATATTTATCGACTAAAGGTCCGCCGGGATAGGGTAGGCCAAGGATTTTGGCGCTTTTATCAAAGGCTTCTCCCACAGCATCATCCATCGTTTCTCCTATGACTTCCATTTTAAAATAATCGGAAACTTTCACGATCTGGGTATGTCCGCCACTTATGGTCAAAGAAAGAAATGGAAATTCCGGCTTTTTGAAACCTTCCTCTTCTATAAAATGAGCCAGGATATGTGCCTGCATGTGGTTGATATCCAATAGCGGGATTCCAAGACCAAGGGCCATGGATTTCGCAAAAGAAGTCCCCACCAGTAAAGAACCCATAAGGCCGGGGCCTCGGGTAAAGGCTATTGCGGTGAGATCATTTTTTGTAATGTTGGCGCGGTTAATAGCTTCGTGAATTACCGGTACAATATTCTGTTGATGAGCTCTGGAAGCCAGTTCCGGAACCACTCCGCCATATTTTTCATGGATTTCCTGAGTAGCGACAACATTAGATAGAATTTTTCCGTTACATAATACGGCTGCGGCCGTGTCATCACAGGAGGATTCAATGCCGAGAATATAAATATTTTGTGATGCCATTGCTATGTTTTAGGCCTGAAAATTGTTAATATTGCTCGCAAAGTTAAAACTAAAAAACGTATCAAAAAATTCTGGAAAATATTAGGCAGAACAGTGGTTGTACTGTTACTGCTTTTTATCATTTTTCTAATCGTATTTTCCATTCCGGCGGTTCAGACTTCTGTGGCCAATCGCATTGCAAATTCTATCAATGAAAAGAACAATGTAGACCTTTCCATTGGTCGGGTTAAATTAACCTATTCAGGTGAAATAGAGCTTGATGAAGTGCTTGCAAGAGATCATCACCAGGATACCCTTATTTATTCAAAAGAGGTACGTACATCGGTAATAAGCCTTTCCGCGTTACTTGATGTGACTCCAATGTTTGGCAGCACAATTCTGGAGGATTTACAGGTGCACATGAAAGTGTATAAAGGGGAGGATCTTGATAATCTTGCTGTTTTTATTAATAAATTCAAACCTAAAAAACCTACCGGGAAATCAAATTTCCGGTTGACTGCCAGTGATATTGAGGTAATTGATGGTTGGTATAGTTACACCAACGAGAATCAGGAAAATCCTGAAATCCTCACTTTTGACCGCTTATTTATGAAGGGGGAAGATTTGTTAGTGGCAGGATCTGATGTGTCTGTTAATATTCAAAAAATGTCCGGAATCGAGAAAAGAGGTCTTCAGGTGGATTTCCTGAGTACAGCTTTTTCTTATACCAAAACAGCTATGGAGCTTCTGGATCTTGAAGTAAGGACCCCGGAATCGACTGTTGCAGGGGACATAATTTTTGACATTGAAAACGGATTTGGAAAATTTAATGATTCTGTAGAGATTTTAGCCGATTTTGAAACTGCTTCTATTTCAACAAACGACCTGCAGTCGTTTTACGGTGAATTCGGTAGTGAACAGCAACTGGAATTCACTACCCGGCTGGAGGGGACATTAAATGATTTCAGGTTGATTGATTTCAGGTTGAGAGGAATGGACCGCAGTGTACTTAATGCCGAATTGGTGGTTCAGAATATTCTGGCTTCCGAAGAAGACAGGGTTTTCAGTATTCGGGGTGATCTGGAAGAGTTCTCCACAAATTATTATGATCTTATAAATCTGCTGCCGGGATTACTGGGACAAAGTTTACCCCAGGAACTTCGGGAATTCGGGAGCGTAACATTGCGCGGAGATGCTTTGGTCACAGCAAATTCCCTGAAGGCCGATGTTCTTCTCTACAGTCAGTTAGGGAATGCAGACATTGATATAACCATGAGCAATTTTGGGAATTCTGCTCTTGCTACCTACCACGGAAACTTAAAAGTACAGGAATTTAACGTCGGGAAATTGCTCAGCAATCCTGTTTTGGGAAGAACTTCATTTAATATAGATATTGATGGAAGTGGTTTTACTGCGGAATCTTTGAATGCAGATGTGCGGGGAGCGATTTCAAAATTCAGGTTTAACGGGTATAATTACAATCACCTGCGAGTGATTGGAACTTTAAGAGCACCTGTCTTTAACGGAAACCTTGTTTCCATGGATCCTAATTTGCAGCTGGAATTCAACGGACTCGCAGATTTTTCGGAGGAAACGAATGTGTATGATTTTGAAGCCGCCGTGGGGTATGCAGATCTTAAGGCTCTTAATTTTGTTGGAAGGGATAGTGTTGCTGTTTTTAAAGGGGATATCATCACCAACATGACAGGGACCAATCTTAATAACGCGGCAGGAAGAATTCTACTTATGAATACTTCTTATCAGAATGAAAATGATCTTTATTATTTTGATGATCTACAGGTGACTTCCAGTTTTGAAGGCCCGGTAAGAACGATTGAAGTCAATTCACCTGATGTAATAAATGGTAGTATCGAAGGTATTTTTGATGTGAACCAGGTGCAGTCACTTTTTGAAAATGCTATAGGAAGTCTTTACACCAACTATCAACCCAATAAACTCACAACCAATCAATACCTTGAATTTGATTTTGATATCTACAATAAAATTGTGGAAGTGTTTTTTCCTGAAATCACACTGGCTCCAAATACTTTTATTAGAGGTCGGGTAGAATCTGATGAATCCGATTTCCGGTTAACCTTCAGGTCTCCGGAAATTAAGGCCTTTAATAATATGCTGGAGCAGGTAAACATTCAGGTGGACAATACAAACCCTCTTTTCAATACTTTCATTGAAATTGACAGTGTAGCGACGAATTTCTATAATCTTTCAGACTTTAACATGATTAACGTGACCATGAACGATACGTTGTTTGTGAGATCAGAATTTCAGGGAGGGCCCAAAGATGACGATGTATTTAATCTAAACCTTTACCACACCATTAATGAGGATAATAATTCAGTGGTTGGGATTCAGAAATCAGATATAAAATTTAAGGAAAGTGTCTGGTTCCTGAATGAATACAATAACAAATCAAACAGGGTGATTCTGCAGGACGGCCTTCAGAATGTGAGGATAGATTCCCTGGTGTTAAGCCATCAGGACGAGGAAATACGATTGAACGGGCAGCTGCGGGATTCTACATATAAAGATATCCGGATGCAATTCAATCAGGTTCATTTGGGGAAAATCACGCCCGATATTGACAACCTCTCTCTGGGTGGAATTGTGAATGGTAGTCTTAATCTCCTTCAGCAAAACGGAGCATATTATCCTAATACCTCCTTGACTATTAAGGACCTTGAGATCAATGAGCAGAGAATGGGGAACCTACTGCTGGATGTGATGGGAAACCGGGACCTTACCTTCTACAATATAAACGCAACGCTTAGAAATGAAGGGCTGGAGTCTTTAACAGCTATTGGGGAGATCGCTGTAGATAATAATACGCCGGAAATTAATCTCGATGTCTCTCTCCGGAATTTTGATATGTCTGCTTTTAGCCCGTTAGGTGGAGTTGCCATAGATAATATTCGGGGATTCGTATCTGGAAATGCCGATGTCACCGGAAATTATAAGAATCCGGATATTTCCGGAACTTTGACTTTAAGCGAGGCCGGTTTAAGAATTCCATATTTAAATGTGGATCTGGATTTTGAAGAAAATACCACAGTGAATCTTGCTGAACAGCAATTTAATTTTGAAGAAATTCCTGTTACGGATACAAAATATGGAACCACGGGGATTCTGGATGGTACGATTTCTCATCAGAATTTTTCACAATGGAATCTCGGATTAAATATTTCAACAGACCGACTACTGGTGCTTGATACTGAGTATTCTGAAGAAGCTTTGTATTACGGAACAGCTTTTATAAGTGGGAATGCATCTATTTATGGCCCTACAGATGAGCTGGTGATTGATGTAATTGCTACCACCGAAAGAGGAACGGTTTTTAAAATTCCAATTACCGATACTGAAACCATTGGGGATAACTCCTTCATTCATTTCTTGAGTCCTGAAGAAAAGGCAGCGAGAAGGGCCGGAGAGGAAATTGAAGTACAGGAAGTAAAAGGACTGGAACTTAATTTTGACCTCGATGTTACGAATGATGCTCTTGTGGAGCTAGATTTAAGCGGAAGTATTCTAAGAGGGCAGGGGGCAGGAACTCTGCTGATAGAGATAAACACGCTTGGAAAATTCAATATGTGGGGGGATTTCATTGCAAACAACGGGGTGTATATATTTAATTACGGAGCCCTCCAGAAACGGTTTGACGTGCGGCCGGGAGGAAGTATCAACTGGAGCGGAAACCCTGCGCAGGCAGATCTTAATATCAGCGCAGTGTACGAAGCCAATGCCAATCCGGCCATTATTCTTGAAAATCCTTCCATAAGCCGCAGGATTCCGGTAGATGTGATCATTCACTTGCAGGGGGAACTTCTGCAGCCCGATTTTACTTTTGATCTGGAATTTCCGAATGCAACTTCTGCTGTAAGTTCCGAACTGGAATACAGGATAGAAACCGGAACAACCAAGGATATCCAGGCTTTTTCATTAATTACTCTCGGTCAGTTTTATACTCCGAATGTCCTCGCTGGAAACAGCGGAACTGCCGTAGCTGGAAACCTTTTTGAAAGTGCATCCGGATTCTTTAACAGCTTACTGTCTGATGACAGCGGAGTCTTCCAGGTGGGGCTTAATTACGAGCAAGGTGCCCGTACTCCCGAGCAAACCACGGCCGACCGTTTCGGAGTGACGTTGTCCACTCAGATTAGTGAACGGGTTTTGATCAATGGCCAGGTGGGAGTGCCGGTAGGAGGCGTTACGGAAACTGTGATCGTTGGAAATATTGAAATAGAATTTCTTTTGAATGAAGAAGGGAATTTACGTGCCAAAATCTTTAACCGTGAAAACAACATTCAGTACTTCGGGGAAGAGCTGGGGTTCACACAAGGAGTAGGATTGTCTTATCAGGTGGATTTTAATACTTTCAAAGAGCTCATCAGGAAAATTACGAACGCCGAGATTAATGCTGTACGGGAAGATGAGGAAACCGATGAACCGCAAAAAAGTTTAGCTCCAGATTATATACGATTTCCAGGGGAAAACGGGAGGTAGCATTCTGGTTGTAAAATGAACTCTCAATTAGGTGAAGATGATTTATTCTGAAAATTTAAAATCGATTTTTCTGAAACGAGCTACAGCGGTTGTTGCTTCTAAACTCCTGTGGCAAAAGACCTTTCTTCTGAAGCCTTTCTGAAGGTCAGCTTAAAGGGGTTGTATAGTAGTCTGAGAAAGTTGGGGACTGGTTGTAAATAAGATTTTCATCCCCAGGACCCGATATTTAATCAAAAAGCCGCAGGAACACCTTTTGAAAGAAAATGGTATTTCTGCGGCCGGTGTTTCTATTCTTTTACAGCAATCATGCTGATCTCTACATTCACAAATTTCGGAAGGTTGGCCACTTCTACCGTTTCTCTGGCAGGCGCTGTTTCTTCATCAAAATATTTGGAATACACTTCATTTATTTCATTGAAGTTGTTCATGTCGCTAATAAAAATGGAGCTTTTTACCACATTCTCAAACGTCATTTCCGCAGCCTCAAGGATTGCTTTCAGGTTTCGGAAAACCTGCTCGGTTTCCTCTTTTATGGAATCCTGTACAAGCTGACTATCTACCGGATTGATAGCAATTTGTCCTGAAACGTAAAGGGTGTTGCCGGTTAGGATCGCCTGG
>JACLAD010005503.1_pt1 | contig 21281 bp, 26 predicted proteins | sample 8027901 | NCBI WGS metagenome assembly JACLAD01 (sample SAMN15725071, study PRJNA655200) | protist metagenome | isolation source: fluorescence activated cell sorting (FACS) single amplified genomes of... | place: Spain: Blaines Bay Microbial Observatory, Mediterranean Sea | collected 2016-07-05 | reverse complement strand
CCGGCCCGCGGCGGCGTTGCCGCGATAGGTGTCGGCGTTCTCGGGGTCGAGCGCCGCGAGCTCATCGGCGATCAGGTCGAGCCAGACCTTGCCGTTCTCGGGGTCGAGCCAGGCATGGGGGTCGGTCCCCTCATGGTCATGTTCCTCGTGATCGTCATCATGATCATGGTCGTCATGCGCCGCGTCGGTCTCGTGCGCCTCGTCATGCGTACTCCCATGCGCCCCGTCGCCATGGTCGTGGTCGTCGAACACCGCGCCCTCGCGGAAGTCGAGCGTGACGGTGCCCGGCGCGTCGAGCAGTTCGACCACCAGCGCCTCCGGGGCCAGCGTGTCGATGGAGCCCCCGAGCCAGGGCTCCAGCGCCGGCCCGACCCAGAACACCGCATCCGCCCGTTCGAGCGCGCGCGCCTCCGAGGGGCGCAGCGAATAGTCATGCGGCGAGCCGCCCGCCCGCACGACGAGATCGGGGGTGCCGAGCCCGTCCATCACGCGGGCCACGAGGCTGTGCACCGGCGCGATGTCGGTGGCGACACGCGGCACCTCCGCGGTGACGGCGGTGGCGGCGGTCAGGGCGATAACGCTGCCGATCAGCGATCCTGCGGAGGTGATGGACATCGGAAGCTCCTGTGATTATATAACACACGACACCCCATAGATCGTATGATATAACATATCAACCCCATCCCATGCGGGAGAGTGCAATGACCAGCCAGGCGTTCGAAGCGCATGATCACCGCAGCTGCATCGCCGCAGGCGTCGCCTCGGCGGTCCAGATCTGCGCGGAGCGAAACCTCCAGCTCACGGCGGCGCGCCAGCGCGTGCTCGAAATCCTGCTCTCCGAGCACCGGGCCATGGGCGCCTACGAGATTCTCGAACATCTGCGCGCCGAGGGGCTCGGATCGCAGCCGCCGGTGGCCTACCGGGCGCTCGAATTCCTGACCAAGAACGGGTTCGCGCACCGGATCGAGCGGCTCAACGCCTTCATCGCCTGCTCGCATCTCGACAATGCGCATGCGCCGGTCTTCCTGATCTGCCGCGCCTGCGAGCGCGTGGTCGAGGCCGAGGCCAACGCGGCGCAGGGCGAGATCGACCGTGTCGCCAGGCGGGCGGGCTTCGTCGTCGAACGGGCCGTGCGCGAGGCCGAGGGCCTCTGTCCCGCCTGCGCGCCCACGGCCTGATCCCATGTCGCATCCCCTGATCGCCGCACGAAACCTCACCGTCCGCCATGGCGAGACGACGGTCCTGCACAATGTGGATCTTCGGGTCGAGGCGGGCGAGATCGTCACCATCGTCGGGCCGAACGGCTCCGGCAAATCGACGCTGATCGCCGCGCTGCTCGGCGGCGTGCGCCCGACCACCGGCGGCGTGGAGCGCGCCGGCGGGCTCAGGATCGGTTACGTGCCGCAGCGGCTCGTGCTCGACCCCACCTTGCCGATGACGGTCGAACGCTTTCTCGGCCTGCCGCGCCGGATCTCCTCGGCCCGCGCCCGCGAGGCGCTGGAGCGGGCCGGCGTGCCGGAAATCGGGGGGCGGCAGATGGCGGCGCTGTCGGGCGGCCAGTTCCAGCGCGCGCTGCTGGCCCGGGCCATCCTCGAAGCGCCGCAGCTTCTCATCCTCGACGAGGCCACGGCCGGGCTCGACCAGCCGGGCTCCGCGGCCTTCTACGAGCGGATCGCGGAGGTGCGCCGCGACACCGGCTGCGGCGTGCTGATGGTCAGCCACGATTTGCATGTGGTGATGAGCGCCTCGGACCGGGTGATCTGCCTCAACGGTCATGTCTGCTGCGAGGGCACGCCCGAGGTGGTCGCCGCCGCGCCGGACTACCGGCGGCTGTTCGGGGCCGGGACGCGCGGCGCGCTGGCGCTCTACCGCCATCACCATGATCACGGGCACGACCACCCGCATCACCACCACCATCACGACCAACCGCAGGATGCCGCAGAATGATCCTCGACGACTTCATGACCCGCGCGACGCTCGCCGGGATCGGCACCGGCCTCGCGGCGGCGCCGCTGGGCTGCTTCGTGGTCTGGCGGCGCATGGCCTATTTCGGCGACGCGACCGCGCATGCGGCGATCCTCGGCGTGGCGCTGTCTCTGGCGCTGTCGCTGCCGGTCTTCATCGGGACGCTGGTGGTGGCGCTGATGATGGCGACGATCGTCGCCCTGATCTCGGGGCGCGGCTACGCGATGGACACGCTGCTCGGTGTCATGGCCCATTCGGCGCTGGCCTTCGGCCTCGTCGGCGTGACCTTCCTCGACGGCGTGCGGATCGACCTCATGGCCTATCTCTTCGGCGACATCCTGTCGGTGTCGCGCGCCGATCTCGCCGTGGTCTGGGGCGGTGCCCTTCTGGTGCTGGCGCTGATCGGCTGGCGCTGGTCGGCGCTGCTGACCGCGACGCTCAACCCCGATCTTGCCCGCGCCTCCGGGATCGACCCCAAGCGCGAGCAGCTGGTTCTGACGCTGGCGCTCGCCGTGGTGGTCGCGGTGGCGATCAAGGTGGTCGGCGTGCTGCTGATCACCGCGCTGCTGATCATCCCCGCCGCCACGGTCCGGCCCTTTGCCTCGACGCCCGAGCGCATGGGCCTTCTCGCGGCGCTCGTGGCGATGGTCTCGGCCTGGGCGGGGCTGCACGCCTCCTATGCGCTCGACACGCCCACCGGCCCGACCATCGTCTGCGTCACCGCGCTGCTCTTCAGCGCCTCGACCGTCGCCTCGGGCCTGCGCCGGGCGGCGTAAGGGCGGGCATGCAGGCGCGGTCCCCCGGTGCCGCCGATCCTTCCGGGCGAACATGGCTTCGGCCCGGCTGCGGCGCTTGTCGTGCTTCGCCGCCGTCTTCTGCTTTCGTCTGGCGGCCCCTGATGCTGCCGGGAAGGCTGATCCTACGCTCGGGGCTCTGAGCCGCGGCCGCGCGGCCTCGTTGGCCGAAATACGCAGCCGGCGAAATCGAAGGGCCGGGCTTTGCGCGGGAAGACCCGGAAACTCCAGTTCCCGGCGCAACCGCAGATCGGAACAATCCCCGCCACCAGCCCATTGGACCGCTGCACCCCTGCGGGCGCAACTAGAAGGATGTCCCGAGGGAGAGCGATCGGATGCAGAGACTGGCAGACCGGATGGGGCTCAGGACCGAGCCCGTCATCTTCTTCGCCTCCGCGGTATGTACGGCGGTGTTCGTGCTGGCACTGGTGATCGCGCCTGAGCCGATCGGCGATGCCTTTGCCGCCGGACGAGCGTGGATCGTGACCAATCTGGGCTGGTTCTTCATCCTCGGCGTCAATGTCTGGCTCGGCTTTCTGGTCTGGGCCGCGATGAGCCGGCATGGCCATATCCGGCTCGGGCCCCGCGACAGCAGGCCGGACTACACGAACCTCTCCTGGTTCACGATGCTCTTTGCCGGCGGCATCGGCACGGTTCTGATGTTCTGGGGCGTGGCCGAGCCGATCAGCCATTTCGCGACCCCGCCGCTGCCGGGCGTCGAGCCCTTTTCCGAGCAGGCGGCGCGCGATGCGATCTCGATCGCCACCTACCACCTCGCGCTGCACACCTGGACGATCTTCGCGCTGCCCGGCCTTGCCTTTGCCTATTTCATCAACCGCTACGATCTGCCGGTGCGGGTCAGCTCGGTGTTCTACCCGCTGCTGAGAGAAAACATCCACGGGCCATGGGGCAAGGCGATCGACATCGCCTCGATCCTTGGCACGCTGTTCGGCGTGGCGGTGTCGCTGGGGCTCGGCTCCTCGCAGATCGCCTCGGGCCTGTCGGCGCTGTTCGGCTGGGAGGCGGGCGTGCCGCTCAAGGTCGGCATTCTCGCGGTGCTCACCGGCGTCGCCGTGGTCTCGATCGTGGCCGGGCTCGACAAGGGCGTGAAGCTCCTGTCGAACCTCAATATCGGCATGGCGGTCGGGCTGATGATCTTCGTGCTGGTCTTCGGCTCGACGCTGTTTTTGCTGCGCGGGATGGTCGAAACCTTCGGGCTCTATCTGGGCAACCTGCCGCGGCTCGCCTTCTGGAACGACATGCTGGCCGACACCAATCCCGGAAACGACGATTGGAGCTGGCAGGGCGGCTGGACGGTGTTCTACTGGGCATGGACCGTGACATGGTCGCCCTTCATCGGGCTTTTCGTGGCGCGGATCTCGCGCGGGCGGACGATCCGCGAATTCGTCTTCGGCGTGCTGCTGGCGCCATCGCTCTTCACCCTGATCTGGTTTTCGATCTTCGGCTGGCAGGCGATGGAGATCGACGGCATCGGCACGGCCGCCCGCGCGGCGCTTGGCGAAGAGGCCGGAAAGCTGAGCGCCGCGGTCGCGGAGTCGGTGCCGCTGGCCATGTTCGCCTTCTTCGAGAACTTCCCGCTGGCCGATCTGGTGCAGGGCATCGCGGTGCTGGTGGTGGCGATCTTCTTTGCGACCTCGTCGGATTCGGCCTCGCTGGTGGTCGACATGCTCTGCACCGGCTCCGCCAAGCCCGGCCCGGTCCGCCAGCGCGTGTTCTGGGGCGTGTCAGAAGGGCTGGTGGCCGCGATGCTCCTGGTGCTTGCCGGCGATCTTGGGCTGACGGCATTGCAACAGGTCATCACGGTGGTGGGCCTGCCGATCTTCTGCCTCGTCTTCGCGATGATCCCCTCGCTGATACGCGGATTCCGCATCGAGGAGATCGACCATGTATCCGTCGGAAAGCGACCGGGCCTGTCGGATCTTTGAAGGACGGTTCGTGGCGAGGTGTTCGGAGCGCTGATCCAAGCGCAGGATGCCTCGCCGAAAGATGACGGTGGCGATGCGAGCGATGGCCGGGCGGAAGAGTTTGGGAGATCAGGCGCGGCGGGTCGCCACGCGCCTCCAGTCTTGAAGCCTGCCGAGCATGATCTCGATGCGGCTGAGCCGCTTTCGCCCGGGAACGCTGCTTATCCCTTGTCCTGCAGCGCTTTTCGAAACCCGTCAGCGTCATGGCCGCGATCCTCGCGCAGCCACTCGCTGTCAGACAGGCTGCTGATCAGCGCGCATGCGCCGATATGATCGCTGGCCTGTCCGGCGGTGCGCAGGTCAATCGGTCGCCTCATGCTGTCACGACTGGCGTAAGGCTTGGTGTTCATGCCGCCCTTGGTTCGACCGGTGAGGCGACCGCGTCTCCTTTTTTGCGGCCATGCTGGTCGCAGTCCGGCGTGCTTTCAGATCGCTCGCGTCTTCGCTTCGTTATCGGAGCCAGGAAACATGCGCGGCGGCACAGATCAGCGCCTCCCGACGCTACCGCGCGTTTCGCGCCCAAGCCGCCATGACGGCGTGAACGGCCCCGGTTGTCGCGATGATGGGGGTCATTGCCAGGACGACCGCCGTTTTATTTGAACCGTGCGAAGCCTCATGATCGGGCGGAACGTTCCTGTCCGAAAGGGGCGGCGGACGGAAAGTCTCCGGGATTCGCGGCTTTGGCGAAAAGGATTCTGGAAACAGGTCTTCGAAATCGACATTGCTGAGCATCACGGACATCCTCCATCGAAACCGTTATCTGAGAGACGCGGTTGGAAATTCCGGTCACCAGAGGGATTCGAACAGGCAAGGTCGCCGCAGATGCGCCTTCGCAGTGGTCCGCGCGACCGGACTCATTCTCAATTCGCGGTCATCAAGACCGTATACGACGTTCTTGATTTCACCACGATATATCCCGATGTCGCGCAGCAACCTGTCATCCATGGCCTCGAGCGAGGCGATCATCTTGCGACGTTGCCATCCCCGCATGACAGCCGCGATCCCACGACGAATGCCGCCCGGTGACGATTTTGAATGGTCGCAGCGCGGCAGCCGATTGAGTGCGTTTTTCTCGATGGAAAGATACATGATTTTCTCCGGTAAAAGGACCAGCAAAACAGGACGTCTGGCAGCATGCGGACCGCCCGGCAAAATAAGTCGACCGGCGGAACGCTTTTGCCAGACAGCGCAATCGCGCCGTCGGCCTGTTCGATTTGTTGCGGATCAGAAGAACCCCGGTGCGAAACCGGCCCAGCCGGACCGGACCGCCCGGGGCTACCGGCGGTTCAGCAGATTGCCTGCGAAAAACAGGAACCTCGTATGAAGGCTGAACATCATCATGCGTTCAATATACGTCTTTGACTGTGTGAACTCAAGCGAGTGATGGGGGCATGCGACATTAAGGCGCGAAGCTGCCCATGGTGAAGATCATGGGGTGGCATAGGGAATTTCCGAAAAATCCACCGGATCTGGATGTGAATTCAGTTCAGCGCCGATCTTTCCATTCCTTTTCATCATCGAATTATGTCACATGTTGCCCGGCCCATCGGATATTTCGAAAATCCCTGCCGCTGTCGTTTCACTCTGCCTGTGGCCCGGCCTCCGGTATCGCGATGAGGCGACCGGAAGGCTTTGCATGTCGAACCGGCCGCTTCGTCACCGGCCGACCGCGCTTTCCCTCGCTGATGCCGAAGGACTGCCCGGCTCCGTCGGGTCGGGCTCCGTGCGCGGGTCGAGCCCCACGGTAACGGGCGAAATGTCGGGGAGCGGCACGAATTTCTCGCGTTCGCCGACGGTCATCTCGGGCCCCGCCTTGATATGGGCGAGAACGAACAGCGCATAGGAGATCGCGATGGCGGATTCGAACAGGAAGAACGAGAACGGTCCGTAAAGCGACATGAGGGCCGAGGCGAGCAACGGGCCGATCGCCGCGCCGATCGAATAGACCATCAGCAGCCGCCCCGAGGCCGCGACGTAGTATCTCCTGTCCAGCCGGTCGAAGGTCTGCGCGACGCAGAGCGGGTAGACACTGCTGATGGCACCGCCGAAGGCCAGCGCCATGAGCATCAGGGCGGGCAGGGACACCTCGCTCGCGATCGACTTCGAAAGCAGGCCCCACGACACGCCCACAGCGATCAGCATCAAGGACATGACGATCCGCCGGTCGAACCGGTCCGCCAGCATGCCGATGGGCACCTGAAAGCTCAGCCCGCCGAGCACCACGGTGCTCATGAACAGCGCAGCCTCCGTCACGCTCAGCCCGATCTGGCGGGCAAAGACGACGCCCAAGGCGTAGAAGGAGCCGACGAGCATGCCCGCCACGCCGGCGCCGACCACGCCGACCGGGGAGGCTTCGAACAGCGCCTTCACGTTCAGGACGCGCAGCTCGCCCAAGTTCGGCTCTCCCAGGGTGGTCAGGGCCACGGGAACGAGCGACAGGCTCATCAGCGCGGCCGCCATCATCATGAGATCGCTCCCCGCGACGGGGGCCGTGTTCACCAAGGTCTGGCCAAGGGCGATGGCGAGGTAGAAGGTCAGCATGTAATAGCCGAGAACGCGCCCGCGGGTTTCGTTGCTGCTGCGATCGTTGAGCCAGCTTTCGATCGCCGTCGTCATGCCGGCGATGCAGAACCCGTTGACGAGCCTCAGGATCATCCAGGCCGCCGGGTTGAAGAAGAACGCATAGGCCAGACAGGTCGCGGCGGTGAGCGCGGCAAAGGCCGAGAAGGCCCGGATATGTCCGATCCGCAGGATGACGTGCTTGCACTTCATCCCACCGAAGGCGAGGCCGAGGTAATAGGCCGCCATGATCGCGCCCGTCAGCGCGACCGGATAGCCCCCGGCTTCCATGCGAAGCGGCAGAACGACGCCGAGCAGGCTGTTTCCGGCCATGAAGGCTGTCGTGCCGCCGAGCAGGGATTTCACGGGTGCCAGGAGTTCGCGTAGTTTGTATGCCATGGCCTGCTCCGCAATCTTGTCCTCAGGCGGGACAATTCATTTCGAACGTGAAGGCGGCCCGGCGATTGAGGGCCGCGCCGGGACCGCAACAATGAAAATACCCCGGCCGAAGCCGGGGCATTTCCTTCGCCTGCTGCCGCGGCGGGCCGCGTTCATGCGGCTGTCGCTCGCAGCATCCAGGCTGCCTTGTCGTGGAATGCCGCGCGCTCCGTCGCGAGGTCGGCGGTGACCGGATCGCCCGAAATTTCGGCGGCCTCCACGAGGGCATAGAAGCGCTGCGACAGCGCCTCGTGATCCGACAAAAGCCCCCTGACCATCTCGTCCGCCGTCGGGTCCGCGTCCGTGTCCGAGCCCGTGTCCAGGCCATCGATCATCCGGGCGGGTTTCACCGAGGCGCGTTTTCTCAAGGCCCTGATGCGCTCGGCCAGAACGTCCGCGGCGGCGAACATGTCGGTGTAGTGCTCTTCCGTCATCTGGTGCAGCGGGTAGAACATCGGGCCCGCCACGTTCCAGTGGCAGGCATGGGTCTTCAGCACGAGGCGGTAGGTGTCCGTCAGAGCGTCGGACAGGGCGTCGGCAATGGCCACGGCATTGCGGTCGACGGGTTTGGCGTCTTCGGCGTATCGGCCGTGCTTCAGGGTGATCGTCAATGGTGCCTCCATCGTGAGAGAAAAGAATGTCTTTCGGGGCGACATGCCGAAATGGGTGCGGGAGCGGGACGCCGGCTTCCGTTTCGAATGAACATCGTGGTGGTTTGCTCGTATCGAGCGCCTGTCCATTTGCCCGCTGCATCACGCTGCGTGACGTTCATTCCCGGGGGCCTTCATTGAGGGTTTGCTTCTTTCGAAGCAGGCATGTTTGGCCCGTTGCCGCAAAGATCTCGCGGCGGGCAGCCGACCGATACGGCGCGCTTTCGGACCCGGCGAGCGATTGGCCAACGCGAGGGGGCCGGGCCCGCCGCCGTCATCCTCCCAGCGGGCGATGCATGTGGCATTGGGCGCGGTTTCAATGGATCGCGGGCTTTCGATATTCATCTGGTAAATCATCATCTCAATCCTCATTGCACGGGGGTGAACAAGATAAGTGAACAGGACCGGCGGCGGGCATGTCTGGCGCATGGTGCTGGCCCGCCGCCCACGAAAAGAGATCTCGCCCATTACGCCCTGTAGGTCCGCCCCATGTTCTGCATGCGCAGATCGCAATCGCCCAACGAGCCGACCAGGCGCGGAATATCCGCTCGACGGATTCCGATATCGTCGAGCATCTTGTCATCCATCGCCTGAAGGTCGAATATCATGCTGCGTTTTTGAAGTTGCTTGCGGGCCCACCGGAACAGAACCGTGAAGATGGAGCCGTTCATCTGAGCCTTGCTTTTCCGAATGGAGGAATCGATCATTTCGCGCGTGATGTATATGGACATGTTCTTTCAGCCCTGAATCTATTGATGCCGGGACGACTGGCGCCATTTCACACGAAAGCAAGACGCGCGATTGCGCGCCCTGCATTGCGGACGTGACGCCTTTGTCGTGTCGATTGGATCTGTGAGAGATCAAAAATCCCCGAGACGTGAACAAGCATCATGGCTTGCCCGCTCGGGGTTACCGGCGGTTCAGTAGCTTTCCTGCGGTGAGCAGGAACCTCTTATGAGCGCTGAACATGGTCATGGCTCGGATATAGGGGGTCCAAAAAAATAAGCAAGCCTCTCCATGAGGGCCGGGAAGAAACTTGCCAAAAGGACAGAAGGACAATCACCGATTGCTCCCGGTTTTTCGGTTTTCCCCCGTGGTTCGGCCAAACGCAATATGCCGGGGCATGAAATGGAGACGCCATGGCGATATTTGCAGAACGGGGGCTCGAACCTGCGCCGGGCCTGCTGTATCGAGCCTCATGCGCTGCCTGTTTTCACGCGTCAGGAAAGATCCCAGATGAAAAGAACGATTTCGAGTGCCATCCTTCTCGCACTGTCCTCCTCGGCGGCTCTGGCCGACACATCGCTCTCGGTCGGCCTGCAGCTGGCCGACGCGCAGCTGACGGCCAGCACCTATGCGTGCGGAGAGGCCCCCTCCATCGAAGTGCGGTATGTCTTGTCGGGTACCGAAAGCCTGGCGCTTGTCCCGGTCGAGGGCGAGCAGCGCATCTTCGTCCAGGTCGTGTCCGCGTCGGGCGCGCGCTATGTCTCCGGGCAATACGAATGGTGGGTCAAGGGCGATGACGGCATGCTCACCGACCTCATCGCCGAGGACAGGCTCATGACCTGCGAGGCCGAAAGCTGACGATCGCTCGGCAGGGTCAGCCGGGGGCCTGCGCCTGATCGCGCAGGGGTCCGACCGGCCCCGGGCACCGGTGGAACGCTAGGCACGATCGACCGGCTCGGGCGCGATGGCGCCCGCGGCCTGCAGAACCTCGGGCCGGGTGCCATCGCCGAAATGAACCCGCGCGCCGAAGCGTTTCGCTTCGCGGATGCGGTCGGCATCATGATCGAGCAAGGTGACGTTGTACCTCTCGAGGAGCGGCTGCGCGACGAGTTGGCCGACCCGGCCGAACCCGATCACCAGCACCGATCCATCGGCATCCGAGTACGTCTCGTCGATCGTCTCGCGTTTCTGCCCGCGGGCCACCAAGCGATAGGCGCGGTCGAATTGGGAGGAAAGGGCCATCGACAGGGCTGCGAACACCACGACGCCGAGCGCCGCCGCCGTCATCAGCTCGGGCGTGCGGGTGCGCGCGATGACCCGGAACATCGGGTCCAGCGCGTAGCGGCCGATCGTGATCAGCAGCGCGATGGCGCCAAGGCCCAGTGCGAGCGCGCGCATCATCGGCCCAGCTCGCCTCCGCGCCCGATGGGCCAGAAGCGTGACGAGCAGCAGCAGCGGTATGATGGCCAGATCCTCGAACAGCAGCAGCGCGATGGCGGTCTGCCCGAAGGGCGTGTCCCTCTCGCCGCCCTCGTCGATTTCGCGCATCACGAGGGCGGTCGACAACAGGGCGAGCCCCAGTCCGATGATGAGGGCCGCGCGCCAGTCGAGGCCGAAAAGCAGGGCCGGCACCGCGAGCAGGGCCGCACAAGCCAGCACCTGCGCCAACCCGCGGCCGAAGATGGTGCCGCGCATCTCCCACAGGCGGGCAGGCCGATGGCGGCGCGCAGGAGGCCTATAGCCACGAGGTGTCCTCGGCGGGGTTCTGGCCGGGCGGAAACGGCGCGGATGAGCCAATGTTCTACTCCCATGCCTACCCGGCCCCGGAGGGGTTTGCCGATCAGCCGGTCGAGCCGGCAGAGGCGGGGTTCGACGAGACGCTGGGAGAATTCCTGCTGCCCCATGCGGCCGTTCAGGCGAGCGACGACCCCGAGGCAATGCTCAAGTCCTTCCTGCAATCGACCTACGAGGCGGCGGCGAAGACGGGCGGCTGGGATCGGTCCAGCCTCGAATGCGCGTTCGGACGACCCGGCGTGCCCCGTCCCGTTCACCGGGACTGATCAGGCCGGGCTATCCGGCGAAGCGGACTTCAGCCTTTGTCCCACCGCATCGAAGGACTTCAGGATCGCATGGACCTCGAGGCCCAGCTCGGTCAGGCCGTAGGTGACCTTGGGCGGGATCGTTTCTTCCTGCACGCGCCAGACCAGACCATCCTGCTCCAGCTCCCGAAGCCGGCTTGTCAGCACCTTGGGAGAAATCGGGGGCAGGTGGCGCTGGATGGCGGTGAACCGGGCCGGGCCATCCTCGCCCAGCAAGTAGACGATATGCGTCTTCCAGCGCCCCGCCATCACCCGCAGGATCGGGTCTGCCGGGCAGAGATCGGGGGTGATGTCTTCGGTCACGGTGGCCTCCTCGCGTGCTGCGCCAAGCCGGTAAGCCGCTATCCGAAAGGTAACGACTTACCAGCCGAGGGCAGGGAGCTATATCAGTGAAAACCGAACGGCAAGCCAAGGAGTGCTCGTCATGAGCTGGAGCCCATGCCCCGACCCGGTCCTCGGAGACAGAGAGACGGTGAACGCGGTCGAAACCCTGATCGTGCCGCGCGCGGTGGATCTGGGCGATATGGAGGTTCGCCGCGCCCTTCCCTCCACCAAGCGCCAGATGGTCGGGCCGTTCATCTTCTTCGACCAGATGGGACCGGCGGAGTTCCTGACCGATCACGGCATCGACGTGCGCCCCCATCCGCATATCAACCTCGCAACGCTGACCTACCTGTTCGAGGGCGAGATCCTGCACCGCGACTCGCTTGGCACCGAACAGACCATTCGCCCCGGCGCGGTCAACTGGATGAAGGCGGGGCAGGGCATCGTCCATTCCGAGCGCACATCGGAGCAGAAGAGAAAGAGCGGCCAGCGACTCTTCGGCCTGCAGACCTGGATGGCCCTGCCAGAGGCGCAGGAGGAATCCGCGCCCGAGTTCCTCCATCACGGATCGGGCGACCTGCCGCTGTTCGAAGCCGAAGGGATCAAGGCGCGCATCATCGCCGGGCAGGCCTTCGGCAAGGCGTCCGCGCTCAGGACGTCATCCGAAACGCTTTATGGCGACATCGAGCTTCAGTCGGGTCGCCGGATGCCGATCGACGCCGATTACGAGGAGCGCGCGCTTTACACGATCTCGGGCGAAATCGAGATCGCGGGGGACCGCTTCGAACCCGGCCAGCTTCTGGTTTTGCGCCCCGGCGATGCGATCACCGTGCGGGCCAGATCGACGGCGCGCTTCATGCTCTTCGGCGGCGCGCCGATGGGCGGGCCCCGCTACATCTGGTGGAACTTCGTCTCCTCGCGCCCCGAGCGGATCGAGGCCGCGAAGGAGGAATGGGCCCGGGGCCGGTTCGACACCGTGCCGGGCGACGAGGAGGATTTCATCCCCCTGCCGCAAGACAGGACCAAGCCGCGGCGCGCCATGGGCGGTGTCTACTACCCTTGAATCGGTCAGCCGACCTCATCGCAGGAAAGGAAGCCCGCATGACGCGGGCAAGCCCCGGCCCTCATCGCGTCACGCCCAAGGAACAGGGCTGATGCGCCTTCGTTGGCCCCCAATCCTGCCAACCACAGCAAAGGAGACATGAATGTCCACCAAGATCGCCATCATCTTCTATTCCACCTACGGCACCAATCATGGCATCGCGCTCGAAGCCGCGCGTGCGGCCGAGGCCGCCGGGGCGGAAGTCCGGCTGCGCCGCGTGCGGGAAACCGCCCCCAGCGAGGTGGTGGAAGGCCAGCAGGCCTGGCGCGAACAGCTCGAGAAGATGCAGGATATCCCGGAAGTGTCCCTCGACGACATGGAATGGGCAAACGGCTATTTCATTTCCGTGCCGACCCGCTTCGGCGTTCCGGCCAGCCAGTTCCGGGCCTTCGTCGATACGCTGGGGCCGTTGTGGCAATCGGGTGCGCTCGCCAACAAGGCCGTCACCGCCACCACCTCGGCGCAGAACCCGCATGGCGGGCAGGAGACCACGCTCCAGTCGATCTACGTCACGGCCATGCATTGGGGCTCGGTCATCGTCGCGCCGGGCTATGCGGATCCGGTGAAGTTCGAGGATGGGGGCAACCCCTATGGCTATTCCTGCACGCCCGGGCCCCTGGACGAGACGGGCAGGAAATCGGTCGAGTTCCAGGCCAGGCGCCTGGTCGAGTATGCCGGGAAACTCGCCCGGTAAGAGCCGGGCGCACAGAAATGAACGGACCACCGTGACCCGGTGCTCCGTCAACACGAAGACGGCCGCGGGCATTGCCCGCGGCCATCTTGCAGTATCAGCCGCGATTCCGCTTCAGGGCATAGGCCCCGTCGCCCAGCAGCGCCTGAACGACGAGGGTGACCGCCCAGAATGCCGGAAATTCCCAGCCGCCGCCTTCGTTGGAAAAGAAGAAGCCGGCCGCGCCATGCGGCACGTAGATCGAACCGAGCAGGATCGGGACCAGCGCCAGCGCTCCGAAGGTGAGCGGCGCGCTGACCCTGAGCCGCCCCGTCGGCGTTTGCGAGATGTCCCGGATCGAGAGATCGAGCTCGTCGAACGCGTCGAGAAGGGGGCGCAGCCGATCGTGATAGGCGCGCCCGGCCTCGGTCGCGGAGACGGCGCGGGTCGTCCGGTTCAAAAGTCGAACACCCAGCTCGGCTTCCAGCCGGGACACGAGCTTCGAGGCCTGTCCCGAGCTGGTTCGAAGCTTTTCCGCCGCGCCGGCAAAGCTCCCGGTTTCCATCACAGCGACGAACATGCGGTCGCAATCCAGCCGATTCATCTATCCTCCGGGGCGTTTCGGCAAGCGCGCCCTGGCTGCCCGACGCGTGGCGCGCGCCACGCGCGGAAGAAACCGGCAGGCCGGTGCCCGCTCATGCGCCCGCGCTTTTCACATGCCAGATCGGGACACGGGCCGCCGCGCCGCGCCGCTTTCGGACCGCGTGCTCGGTCATGACGGCCGGCTGCACTCAATGTTTCAACACATCCTGCCACTCGGGGTGGCGCGCGATCTGGGCCTTTGCAAAAGGGCAGAGCGGGACGATGGACCGGCCTTCGGCGCGCGCATCCTCGACGGCGCGCCGAACGAGAGCCTGCCCTACCGAGCGGCCTCGCAGCGCGTCGGGCACATGCGTATGGTCGATGATGATCATCGCCTGTCCCGCACGCGAATAGGTCATCTCGGCCTCGATCCCCTCAAGCCGGGCGACGTAGCGACCTTTGCTGTCGCCCTCCTCGCGCTCGATAGAGATGTTCTCGGGCGGTGTGGCAGCCATCGTCTTCTCCTTGTCCGGCGTCCTGCCGCAACGGTCGAACATAACTGCGCTGCCGTAAAGGATCGACCGGTGCCGTTGGATATGGGCTTAGCGGCCGAGAGCCCGTCTCCTTGCCTAGTAGCTTCACGAGGCTGCCCGGCGACACGCAGGCCGCGCGACAGGCAGCCCGCGTGAGCCGGAGTTCATGCCGTCCGCTCGATCGGCCCGGAGTATCGCCGCGGGCTACGCGCGGCGTTGCAGGAAGCCTGCCACCTCGTGGAGCTCCTGCTGGCTTATCTCGTGCCCGCCATCGTCGATCCTGACCTCCGGGCGCGCGCCCTGTGCGCCGAGATAGTCGAGCAAGGCCTCGGTCTGGGGCAGGGGGCAGATCGGGTCGTGCCGGCCGGCCGTGACCAGCAGCTCCACATCGGCAAGAGCGGGGTTCGGCCCCGGGGTCCATGGCACCAGCGGATGCATCAGCACCACGCGGTCGAAGAGCTCGGGGGCCTCGAAGAGGACGGAAGCCAGGATGTTCGCCCCGTTGGAATAGCCGAGCCCGTAGACCGGCGCGCCGGGATGCGCCTCGCGATGCGCACGGATGAACCCGGCCATCTTCGCGCGGCGCTCGGCCAGGTCCTCCATGTCGTAGACCCCTTCGGCCCGGCGCCGGAAGAAACGGTTCGCACCGTATTCCGAAACATCGCCGCGTGGCGATACGATCCCCGCCTCGGGCAGGATCTGCTCGACCAGTTGCGGGAACTGGTGCTCGTCTCCGCCTGTGCCATGGAAGGTGAAGACCAGCGGCGCTCCGGCGGCGGGGGTCTTGGCGAAGTGGTGGTAGCTGTCGATAGCCATGAATGCGCTCCTTGCGGGACCCCCGCCGGCAGGCACCGGCGGGGCATTGCGGGATCAGTCGACGATGGGCTGGAGCAGCGCCTCGATCCGGGCACGCAGATGGGCGTGCTGCTCCGGGATCTTCAGCGCTTCGCCCAGATGGGCCACGTCTTCGTCGCGGTCAAAGCCCGGCTCGTTCGTTGCGATCTCGAACAGGACACCGCCGGGCGTGCGAAAGTAGATCGCCCAGAAGTAATCACGGTCGATGACGGGCGTGACCTGGGTGCCGGCGTCGAGCAGGGCCTGGCGCACCTCGAGCTGCGCCGCCCTGTCCGCGACCGCGAAGGCCACGTGATGAACCGATCCGGCACCTTCGCGGGCCCGCTCGACACCGGGCAGCACATCGAGGTCGATGATGTCTGCCCCGTTGCCATTCTCGATCGCGAACCGGATGAGCGTGCCCTCGCGCGCCACTTCCTTGTAGCCCATGAAGGTCAAGAGCTGGGCGGTGGCCTGCCCGTCGCGCAGCCGCATGGTCACGCCGCGAAAGCCGTGGATGCCTTTCTCTGCCGGGACCGGGCCGCCGGCGAAGGGGGCGCGCGTGTCGCCGGGCACCTCGACCAGCGCGAAGCCGTCGCCGTCGGGGCCGGCGAAGCGCAGACGCTTTTCGCCGAATTGCTCGACGCGCTCGATCCCCTCGACATTCGCGAGAGCAAGACGGTCGTGCCAGTAGGGGAGCGATCCTTCGGGCACCGCGAAGGCGGTCTCCGAAACCTCACCGGTGCCGTGACGGCCCTTCTTCATGTTCCGGAACGGAAAATAGGTCATCACCGAGCCGGGCGTGCCGAACTCGTCGCCGTAATAGAGGTGATAGACATCCGGCGCATCGAAATTGACCGTCTTCTTGACCCGGCGAAGGCCAAGCAGCTTGGTGAAAAAGTCATTGTTCTCCTGCGCGTCGGACGCCATCGACGTCGTGTGGTGCAGGCCTTTGATCTGGGTGAGCATGACGGGTTCCTTGGTCGGGGTGGCGTTTCCTGACCGGAACATGCGCTTTGGAATTCCTCCTGAGAATAGCAACAATATTGAATACACCATTGCGATGAGCGTAATGGTGGAAGCATGGGAGAGCTTGAATCCATCCGCGTCTTCCTCGCTGTCGCCGAGCAGCAGAGCTTTGCCGGCGCGGCGCGCCAGCTCGGCCTGACGCCGGCTTCGGTCACGCGAACGGTCGCCGCGCTCGAGGATCGACTTGGCGTGCAACTGCTGGTCCGCACCACGCGGCAGGTGTCCCTGACCTCGTCGGGTGCCGTTTATGCCGCGCGCGCGGCACCGCTCTCTAATGGTCTCATGGAAGCGGCGGAGGAAACCCGCGCCGCGCAAGGCGTCGTCTCGGGGCTGATCCGGATCAGCGCACCCCTGTCTCTGGGGCTGAAGGTCCTGCCGGACATCCTGTCGCGCTTTGCGAAGCTGCACCCGCAGACCCAGGTCGCGCTCAGCCTCTCCGACGGTTTCGTCGACATCATCGAGCAGGATTACGACCTCGCCATTCGCATCTCCGGGCCGCCCGGCGACAAATCGACGATCTGGCGCAAGATCTGCAAGGTGCCTCGCGCCCTCGTTGCGGCTCCGGGCTACCTGGCAAGGCGCGGCACGCCGGAGGGACCGGACGATCTCGTCGATCACGCCTGCCTCGCCTATGGTCCCGAGGCGCGCGAAGAGATCTGGGAGCTCTCAAGCGGCACAAGCCGCCGCAGTCAGCGAGCGCGCGGCTCATTCTGCGCAAACAATGGCGATGTCCTGCGCCGGTTGGCGCTGAACGGCGAAGGGATCGCGTTGCTGCCGCGCTTCATCGTCGCCGAAGACCTGGAAAAGGGGCATCTCGTGGAGGTTCTGCCGGGCTGGTCGGCCCCCGAACTCTGGCTCACGCTCTACTATCCGCCCTATGACCGGCTTCCGCTGCGCGTGGCGACGTTCTCCGACTTCTTCGAACAGGACGTCGAAACGGCAAGCCTTGTTTGAGCGCGGCCCGGCGGGCCCCAGATCTCCATTCACCACGCCGCCGCGGCCGAAAGGCTAGGGCGTTTCGGGCCCGGTCGGAGACCGATCGCAGGCGTTTCTGGGCATGATCATGCCGTCCTCATCGACGGCCATGCCATCGCAACAGCCGGGAGATACGCGATGGGCCATGTCGCCGCCCAATAGCGTGTTATCGGTGCCGACATCGAAGACGCGGATGAACTGTTCGGGGGCCGCGGGGATCGTGACGGAGCGGGTGATCATGTCCATGACGGCCTCTCAGGCGCGGGCGGTGGGGCATAGCGACAGATCGCGCAGGGCGATCTGGCGGCGGGCGAAGGCTTCCAGCATGTGCAGCTTCTGCGCGGCCGCGCCGGGATCGTTCCACAGGTTGCGGGTCTCGTCCGGGTCGGCGCGCAGATCGTAGAGCTCGCCCCAATCGGGCGCGGCCTCGAGCAGCGACATCCGCCAGCCTTGATCGACAAGCGACACGATCGAACTGCGCGCATCCGGGTCGGCGAAAACGGCGATGCCCGGATCCTCGACCAGAACCGGCGGGGCGGGCGTGTCATCGTCCAGGACATCCAGCCCCTGCATGCCGAGCGGCACCTTGAAACCCGCGCGTTGCAGCACCGTCGGGGCGAAATCGATCGCGCTCGCCTGCCGCGCGGAGGTGCCATGCGCGCGGCGCTCCGCCGTGTCGCGCCAGAGAAAGGGCACACGGATAACACTCTGATAATGCAGGCCCATCTTCAGAACGGTGCCATGGTCGCCCATGTAGTCGCCGTGATCCGACATGAAGCAGATCACCGTGTCGTCATCCAGATCGAGCGCGCGCAGATGCTCCAGCACCTTGCCGAGCTCGTGATCGACGAAGCTGATCGAGCCATAGTTGAGCGCCAGTATCTTGCGCATCTCGTCTTCGGTGACGTGGAAGGGCCAATGGGAATGGGGATCGGCGTCGCCCATCCGATAGGCCTGCCGCGCGGCCTCGGGCAGGTCGTTGCGCTGCGAAAGGGGGGTGTTGAACGTCTCGGGCAGGATCATGTCGGCGGGGTCGTACATATCCCACCAGCGCCCCGGCGGGGTAAAGGGGTGGTGCGGGTCCGGAAACGACAGCACCAGCAGGAAAGGGTCGTCCCTGCCCTGTTCCGACAAAAAGGCGCAGGCTTCCTCGGCGATGTAGCGATTGGGGTGCAGCTCCTCGGGCAGGGCGCTTTGCCAGCATTGCGCGACGCGGTCTTCGGGCTTGTCGAGCGCATTTTCCGGCCCGCGTAGGCTGTCAGGGTCGGGATGCCGTTCGCGCAGCCATTTGGTGTAGTGGCCGTCGACCTGATCGCCGTGGCTGATGCAGAACCGCACATGATCGAAGCCGTAATAGGGCAAGGGGAGCGTGCGGTCCGGGTCCCTGGCCCATTTGCCCTTGACCTCCAGCCCGTAATCCGGCCCGTCCCGCTGGTCGCGGCGGGCGCGCAGATCGGAGGGCTCCTCGCCCTGGCCGGCAGGCTTGCGGTCCGGGGCGGGGATGGCCGTCACGTTCTGGAAATGCGATTTGCCGATGATGCCGGTGCGCCAGCCTTCGTTGCGAAGCGCCTCGGCATAGGTCACGCTGTCGAGCGATATCGGGATCCCGTTCTGGCGGCAGCCGTTCACCGTCGAAATCTGCCCCGTCGCAAGGCAGGCGCGGTTCGGCTGGCAGATCGGGTTGGACGTGTAGAAGGCGTCGAACCGCAGCCCCGTATCGGCAATCGCGTCTATATTCGGGGTCTGGACGATGCTGTTGCCATAGCAGCCCAGATGGTCCCAGCGCAGCTGGTCCATCATGATGACGAGAAAGTTGGGTTTGCGTTTTGTCATGTCAGCCTCGGGATGTTTCTGGCGCGATGTCCGCGTTCGGTCTGGAGAGTTGCAGCCAAGGGAGGGCGAGGATGCCCGGCACCGCACCTGCCGCACCGGTCAAAACGCCGCTTCCGATCCCGTCCGGCAGCATCGGCAGGCAAGCGCAGGCGCCGGGCATGAGGCGCTGAAGCGGCAATGCCGATGGCGGGATTTGAAGTCCTGTCTCATTGGCTGATCTTCGATCTGGGCCTCCGGTCCCACGACGGGTCGTCTGGGCGAGCCTAGCCGGTCAGGAACCAAAGAAAGTATTCAAACTTCGACGATTGCTATGCCGTTCAGGCATAGGTCAGCTGCGGATATCGGCCGCGGCCTCTTCGAGGAGGCCCAGGAAGAACTGTTCGGCGGGGCTGCGATGGTGCCCCTTCCTCCAGAACAGGCCGACATCTTCCACGAAGGGGTCGAGGGCCACGTCCAGTTCGACGAGATCGCCATTCTGCTCGTCATGGCGAAAGGTGCCGCGCGGCAGGAACATCATCGCGTCGGAATCGAGCAGGATGGACCGGCAGATGCCCAATGCGCTCATCTCGATCGCGTTTTCGGGCAATGACAGCCCTTCGCGAAGGAAGAACCCTTCTATCATCGCGCGTATGTGGGCCGATGGGACGGGCGTTATCCATTGCTCGCCATGCAGATCGGCCAGGCGCAGGTTCGACCTGCCCGCGAAGGGGTGGCCCGCCCCGGCCAGCACCACCCATCTCTGGCGATAGAGGAGCTGCGTGGTGAGCGATCTGTCCGACGGGCCTTGCCGCAACCGGCCGATGACGACATCCAGCTCGCCCGCGCGCAGGCTGGAAATCATCTGGTGATAGAGCCCTTCGAAGACGGAAATGCGCAATGAGGGCCGCTCCTGCCGCGCCCGGACCAGGGCGCGTGGCAACGGCCCCGAAGCGCCGTTGGGCAGGCTGCCGATCACCAGCCGGCCGGCCTGCCCGCGGGCCAGGTCCTCGATGTCCAGGCAGGCCCGGTTCATCTCCGACAGGGCCGCGCGGGCGCGCATGACGAAAAGCTCTCCCGCCGGGGTCAGGGTGACGCCGCGCGCCTTGCGCCGAAAGAGCGCGGTTCCGACGACCGATTCGATATCCCGGATGGCGCGCGAGACGGCGGGCTGGGTCAGGTTCAGCTTGCGTGCCGCTCCGAGGATATTGCCCTGCTCGGCGACCATCGAAACGAACTGGAAGTGCCGCATCGACAGGCGGGACATGAGCAGCTGCTGATGGCTGTCTGAATTTTCCTGCATCGCACGCAGCCCTTTTGCCCAAGGATGTCCGGCCCATACCGGCAATGCAAGCCATGCGCGGCCCCGCCCGCATCCGCGCTCGGCCCCAGGCTTCGGTATGCGCCGCCGGGCGCAGGCCAAATCGCTCCTTGGCTGCCCGCGCGAGCCGGGCATGGCCCGGCTATTGACAGGGCCGGGCTTCTCTGCGCAGTATATTTGAACACAAAGTTCATAAATGAACAGTAGCGGAGGAAGACATGGACGCCCCCAAGAAATTCCCTTCCATCGAGCCGAGCGATGTCGAGATTCCGGATGGAAAGTCGCTCGGTGAGTGGATCGAGAGCCGCGTCGCGCGCTACGAGACCCGTACGATCGACTGGAACGCCCTGAAGTTTCAGGCGGACCACGATCCGAAATACAAGCGCGCGCAGATGCGCTATATCGGCACCGGCGCGACCGGCATTTCGGATGACGAGAACGTCGTTCCGGCCGAGAACTTCACCTTTTCCACCATGGTGCTGCCGGCCGGGTGCGAAGGCCCGCTGCACATCCACCGCGATGCCGAAGAGGTGTTCTTCATCCTCAAGGGGCACAAGATCCGGCTTTTCATCGAGCATCAGGGCGAACAGGTCGAAACCGTCCTGACCGAGCGCGACATCATTTCCGTGCCGCCCGGCGTCTATCGCGGTCTGCGCAACGAGGGCATCGAGGAAGCGCTGATGTGCGTGATGATCGGCAACCCCAAGCCGGTGACGCCGACCTATCCCGAAGACCATCCGGTCTCGAAGCTGAAGCGGTAATCGGCCATGAGCGGGGTTCAGGAGAACAGTTCCGGCGGGATCACCTATCTGGAGCGACCGGGACCAGGTCCTGCCATGGTGTTCCTGCACGGCATCGGATCGAACGCGTCGTCGTTCCGGCCGCT
>JACLAD010009771.1_pt1 | contig 21286 bp, 24 predicted proteins | sample 8027901 | NCBI WGS metagenome assembly JACLAD01 (sample SAMN15725071, study PRJNA655200) | protist metagenome | isolation source: fluorescence activated cell sorting (FACS) single amplified genomes of... | place: Spain: Blaines Bay Microbial Observatory, Mediterranean Sea | collected 2016-07-05 | reverse complement strand
TCCTAACAGCACAAGCAGGCTGCCTCCAATGCCGAAAACCAGAAATTCTCTGGGCAATGCTCTCATTCGTTGCAGACAGGTGATGACAGTCCCAAAACAGCCGAGGGCGAAGCTAGCCAGGAGAAATTGGTAGATGGGCCAGCCAAGTTCCAAGTGCCAAAGGGCTCTTCCACTCTCAGGAACGCACAAGGCCAGCACAGCAATCATCAGCACAACACCTTCCAGGGAGCCGATTTTTCCAAAATATAGTTCCCGGCGTACTCGCTGCTCTACGTAGGTTGCTGCAAAAGCTAGAAAGTTCAGCCAAGTCAACACCAGAAACAGTCCATCCAACGGCAGGTGCAGACACTTGAATCCCAGGTAAACAACAATCGCTCCGTTGAAGACATCACTGAAGTGATCCAGCCACTCTCCCAAAGGAGAGCTTGTTTGGGTCAACTTGGCTTGCAGACCATCAAAATGATCAAAGATCACATAAGCTGTAATCACAAGGACAGCAGCGCCAATCTCTGCAGGAGACGGCAACTCCAAAGTCGTGAAGTAGAGGAAAATGCCCCACATCAACACGATCGAGACCAAGGTGAGATAATTAGCAGGGACTCCATAAGGAATCCAACGGTGCAAGGGAATGAAAACATGCTTCTTGAGGATGGGCAGCAGCAATGACTCATCCACACAATTATAACGATATTGCTCACTCATTGGTTCACGATGTTTCTACAAGATCTGAAAAAAGCAAAACCAGTCCTACAGGAAGTATTGGGGCATTACCTGATCTTTCTAGCGCTCTTTTTCTGCTTCCGCCTCGCAGTGTTGCTTCAATACGGAGAGCTATTTACGGAGCTGAGTTGGGGACAGCTTGCGCTCAGTCTTTTGGAAGGAACCCGCTTCGATCTGGCATCCACTTCAATTCTGCTGCTAGTTCCCATGCTGGTGCTGACCTTCCCACTGCGCTTCACGGGATCATCCATCTACCGCAAGCTGATCCAGGCGATCGTCTACTTGCAAATGTTGGGTCTGATCATCTTCTTGAGCGCAGACTTCGTCTACTTCAGCCACGTCAAACGCCACATCACCAACGAGCTACTCTTCTTAGCCAACGATACTGAATACCTGCTGCTGGAAGCCAAAGCACAATGGCCCGCGATCTTGGGAGTTTTGATTGCCGCCGTTCTCTGCTTCCCTTTATTTCTCAAGTGGCATCGTCGACACAACTTGGCAGGTGTTCGCTCCTGGAGTGGCTACCTGTTGAGTTTCCTGATCATGGCTGTGCTGGCTCGTGGTGGAATACAAATGAAACCGATTGCCGTGATCGATGCCTACCGTCATGGCAACGGCAGCATGGGCAATCTGATCCTCAACGGAATGTTTTCAGCCTCTCACTACAGCATCTCCGGACACTTCATCGAGCGAAAAATCACGAATGAAAAGGAATATCTAAGTACCCTTGGCATTTTAGAACCACAAGATCCAACCTATCCACTAGAACAAAAACCAGTCCGAAGCGGCAGTACCAACCCAGAGTTGAACCTAGTGATCGTCATGGTTGAAAGCCTCTCCGCTAAGTACATTGATGGACTATCCGGCGGAGGCTACGGAATCACTCCGGAGCTCGACAAACTCATCACCGAGAGTCGAGTCTTCACCAACTTCTTTGCCAATGGTCAACGTAGTGTGGATGGGGTGCAGTCCATCCTCACCGGGGTGCCACCGCTACCGGGCATTCCAGACATGACTGCGTTGACAGCCAACTACCCTCGGCTCGGCAACATGGCAAGAGCCAACGATATTCGAACGGTCTTCGTTAGCTCCACGAATAGGGAGTCCTTTTCACTAGATCTGATCGCCAAATCTGCAGGCTTCAACGAGTACTTTGGGCGAGAGGACTACCCGCTCCTGCTCTCCTATCCAGCAGAAGAAGCCCAGCGACCCTTGGGCTGGGATTATGAAGCGATGATGTATCTACTGCAGCAGCTGCAGGATTCAGAGGGCCGCTTCTTCGGTTACATCAATGCCAGTTCGGACCACACCCCCTTTGCCAAGCTGCAGGAGCCCTTTACAGGTTACGAACATGGAACGGATACCGAGGGGGGATACCTGAACATGCTGCACTACACCGATTGGGCGATTGGCAAGTTCATCGAGGAATTCAAGCAGCATCCACAATTTGCTGACACGGTCTTCATCATCACGGCGGATCATGCAATGGCTCACTTTCAATCGAACGAGCCCTACGAGCGCTTTCGGATTCCACTATTGATCTATTCCCCCAAGCACGTGGAACCGGGGATTTCTGAAAACTATGGCTCACAGATCGATCTGCTGACCACAATTGTCGATTTGCTTGAATTGGAGGGGACCTACAGCAGCATCGGCAGCAACCTGCTTGAAGAGAAACCACAGTTTGCGGTCGTCAAGGAGGGGGCTCTGATCAACATCTTCAGCCCACTTGGTTTTCTGCAACACTCGCTGGGCCGAATGGTCCATTATCAATCGGCTGCAAACCAACCATCCGAGCAGGATCGCCAGCAACTGGAAGAGCAGGTCCTGGCATTTGATCACCTGACCTATCTATTGCTCACGGCGAACCGCTGGCAACGTCTATGAGTAAGCTAGCTCTGCACTGATTTCTGTATTCTCTCTGGTTTGGATTCTAGGGTAAACCTCATTGAGCACTCTTCGATAGTGCGACTCCATATCAATTTCTGCCCAGACCAGGTCTTGAATCTTCAGATAGGAGATCTCACGTTCTGCACTGAGGTCAGAAATGTTCTCTTCGTAGTGGTACTGCAACGTACGCGGTTTGTTCGCTGCGTGATAATCACACATGGCCGCAAGCTGATCAGCGGAGAGCCAGCTGATTCCTACCAATTCTCCACGCAGAGCGAACTCTGAGGAAGGTTGCTTGTTGATGTAACGAATTCTTCCCAACTCTAGCGACTCTCCCTTGCCACTTCTGGGTTCTCCATAGATCCACACTTCATCCTTCGAATTTGTCTGGCCTGAGGTCAGCACCGTATCCGGCTGCCCCGCTTCCAACAACAACTGTAGAGCTCGGCGCTCGTAGATCAGATCGGATTCCAACAACAGAAAATCCTCTTGGACTTGGCCCTTCATCGTGGCTAGGGACTCCATGCTGCCCGACGAAGCGTACTGTTGATTATGCACAAAATCGAGGTGCTTTCCTCTCAGCTGTTCTCGTAGTCGGCTTTCCAACATTTGATGCTGAAAACCAGTGACTACGAAGAACTTGGTAATTCCATAGGAACTCAGCAACTGAATGGATCGCTCCAGTAACCCAGATCCTTGAATTTCCAAGAGTCCTTTGGGTACTTCGCCGATCACGCTACGCAGGCGCAGACCAAGTCCAGCTGCCAGGATGACCGCAGTTTTCGGTTGGTAAATGCTAGGCATAAGGTACAGAGTGAGGTGAAAAGGGGCTTGGGCGTTTGAGGAAAAGCTTCATCAATGACTGGAATTGTCTAAAGAGCTAGCATGTGCACTGTGAGTGCCGTGCAACTAACCAAATCTTAACAGAAATTTTAAATTTTTGGGGGAAGAAAGCTCAAATAACAAGAAAGAAAAACTGGTTAGACTCGGCTAGGTAAGCCTACAGATCGCAGTTGGACGTTTTAAGCTCCCCATAAATCCAAACTTGCCAGCACCACCATCCGCATGGCCAGCAGCGTCAACACCCATTTGAGAACCACGCGAAATCGTTGATCACTGATCTTGGAGAGGACACTCTGTCCGAGGATATTGCCCGCCACAGCACCCGTCAAGAGGGCCAGAATGATCTGCCAATAGGCAAACAGTTCAAAACCAATCAGACCAAAGGCCAAGGTCTTGAACCCATGTTGGAAGCTCATTGCTGCGCCATGGCTGCCCACTACCGATTGTTTGGACCAATGCTCATTGGGAACCACCGACATGACCAGTGGACCTGTGGCCCCAAAGAGCATGGACAAGGCAGAAGTGATGGCGCCCCAAAATGCTGTTGCCAACGAAACAGTTTCAGCCACTGGGTGCGCCACGTAGCGATGAGAATGAACGCTCCTAGGAACAGACCGGCGAATTTCCCACCCAGCAGGGACACCAATGGCAACACCATGAGCGAACCTGCCGCAGAGCCTAGGAAAAAACCTCTGAGATAGTCCCATTCCAGGTAGGCACGATGGACATAGGCCCGCCCGATATTGGAGAAAAACTGGCCCACTCCATGTATCGGGATCAGCGCTATAGGTGGTAGGATTTGACCGAGCAAGGCAAGCAGCAAGACACCGCCGCCTAAACCCAAAGAGGCGGTGATCAGTGAGGTGATGGCCGAGGCCAACCCCACAAAGATCACGTCAAACATCAGAAATGGTAAAGTCGTAGGCTACAATCCTCATAAATTGTAGCTACACAGATGGGGAGCAAAAGATGGATTTTTATCCTCGTTGATCTAAGTTTTCCATTAGTGCTTGCATTCTTTCGACAACAGCAGCCTCCTTAAAAGACTCTTCGACACAACCATCATTGCTGAGCCAATCTAAGCCATAATTTCTGTAATATTCAATTCGGGGCTTCAGTTCTCTATTATCGTCGAAAGCTCCAATTGGCAGAAACATAAAACCATCAAAAGCATCAGCATAAGCATGTGTACGAGTTCCACATTCTGGACAGAAATGTAAATGCATTGGCATTCCACTTCCACCCATAAAGTCATAGCTTTTGGATTCGCCTGTTACTTCAATATCACTTGAACCATAAATAGTATAGATTCCCACAGCGCCCATGAGCCTTCTGCAACGCCCACAATTGCACTGGGAAACCAGCATTGGATCATATTCTGTTGTGAATCGAATTTGCCCACAATGACATCCACCTTGATGCTTGAACACCTTCTTCTGTAGGTACTTTCCAAACAAAGCATACCGTTGATGTTCCATCAAGATTTGCCATCTTATCTCCTTTTTGATTTTGAATTTCTAGTCCCACAGACTATGAATGACTTTCAGTTGATTATACATTTTCAATTCTATTTTGTGAGTTGTAACAATCTCGAAAACCTCTGGGGCAAACTCGGCTGACCCCAAGTAATGATGAATCAAGCCATCTTCGGTTTCATAAACTTCATTGAGTGTAAAGACCGTTCTTCCTGTTTTCTCCGGCCATTTTCCCTCAAAGAACGGAGCATCATCAGCCCACTCTGGGCCCTCAGAAAGATAGTAGTGAATCAATTTTAATGGGCCATGTTCATGACTCTTTACTCCCATGAAATTGGCGTGGCCATCAAACATGGTCCTCATCGCCTCTGCACCTTCTTCTGTAGGCGCAACGAAGACGAATGTAACTGAAAATTTGCCGACTAAAGCATCTGCAATGGTTTCTCCTTGTGCCACGGGCAATAAGATATGGTTTTCTCAGTCATGATTTGAAAATTTACCTTATAATAGGTGTTGCACATCAAGCCGTAGAAATGAATTCAAGAGGTTACATCACAGAGCCATTGCTAATGGTGATGCGAAAATTAGATTCCATAGGAATATTGTTAAATTAAACTTGGTAATTGCATCATCGATGATCCAATTGCTCGATCATTTCACCAATTCTTTCAAGATATCCAGCATCTCCAACTCGTACTTTTATTGAGCCATCGTCTTGAAGCCACTTTAGCTTGTAATCCCTGAATATCTCAATTGTCGGAGGCAGAATATGTGGATTATCGAAGCACCCAACTGGAATCGCAACAAATTCGGGTTCAGAGAAAGCATCTGAAGTTCGATAAACAATGGTGTAGCAGTTAGAGCAAACATAGGTGTGTACAGTTTTGCCACTTCCACCAATGTAATCATAAAGTAGAGTGTCCCCTTCAAACTGGACTTCACTCATTTCATAAAAGCAATTAGATACTACAGCACCAGTTAAACGCCTACATTTTATGCAATGACAAAGAGTAACGATTAATGGATCCAGTTCAACTTTGATTGAAAATTTTCCACAATGACATCCACCCTGATGCTTGATCATTCTTTGTCTCCAACACTAGTTAATGAATTAGACCCATAACTTAGAAGATTCTCTTTAAAGCTATGGACTGTGATTTCACCACTAACCTCATCAACACAAGATCTCAGTAGTAAGTGGAACCTTCTGTGTTCTGGACTAAGATCTCTCATCTAGTTGATCCAATAATAACAAAAAACACTGCCATCAGGCATTCCAGCCATCCTCACTTCACACGAAAAATGAGCATTGTTTGGTCATCCTTAAGTGGTTCCGTTCCACGATAGTTCTCGATGGCAATCGAGATGTTGTTGGCCACTTTCTGTGGTGAGTGATCGCTCCAAATTTGTAAAGACTTCGTCAACTGGTGCTTGCCGAACAGCCTTGGATTTTCCCCTTCATTCATCACGTCGGTAATGCCATCGGTGTACATCACAAAGATCTGATCCTGCACAGGGATTTGGCTGGTTTTGAAGGCATAATTGAGTGGTACTCGCACACTTCCTACAGACTTTCGATCACCCTTCAACTCCTCAACTTGTCCATCTCCGGAGATCACCAGCATACTGTTGCGGGCACTGGCGAAAGAAAGTTCTTTCTGCTCACGATGGTAGATGCAAATGCTACCATCAAAGCCTTCATCTGAGGTCGATTCAGCTTTGTCATGTTGATTCAAAATGTTTTTGATCAATTGATGGACGGTGGTTAGGTATTGTCCTGCTGTCTTCACTGCTGGATCGTTCATCGCACGGTCAAAAGCAGCACTTGTGATTGTGGACAGCAGGGCACCAGGAACCCCATGCCCCGTACAGTCCAACACAGCAATCACCACGTCATCGCCAAGATCCTCTAGGATGTAGATATCGCCACCAACAATGTTCAGTGGTTTCCAGACGATACTCACATCCAGATCCGAAGGAATTTTCTTCGGCAGCAAAGCGTTCTGAATACGAGAAGCCGAGCGGATCGACTTATGAATCTCCTCACGGGCTTCTTCGACAAGTTGTCGTTGACGAGCCACTTCCTTGGTGAGGTTGTTGCTGAGCTTGGCCTTCAGATTGAGACGTGCGATCTGCTTGCTCAGTTGCTGGACCTCGGCCAGAGCCAGGATTTTTTCGGCCACCATTTTGGCAAGCCCACTCAGTAGTTCGATCTGCTCTGGGCCTGGGCTGGTTTGAGGAGTGCCGCTAATGCCAAAGAGAGTTCCAATCGCTAAGCCTTCCGGATTGATCAGAGGCACCCCCACATAAAATCTGCACTGGATCTCCAGATGGTTTTCAGTGCCATCATTTCGTTCGTCCTTCTCCCAGTCTTCAATGACCAGGCTATCCAGCAGGTTCATAGTCAGATTACAGATGGATCCAGTCCTCGGAGTCTCTGTCTTGTTCAATCCAGCTTCAGCCAGGAAATGTTGTTTGGTCTCATCAAGAATTGAGATACCAGCTGCTTCAACGCCCAGCAGGTTCTTGATCAACCCAGGGACCACCTGAATTTCGCTTTTGCGCAGCTTGTCCAGATTGCCAAGATTTGAGATCGACTCCAGCCGCTTGATTTCCTGCTGCTTGAGCAGAGTCGCCTGATCCAGTTCTGTTTCCATAACCCTCTAAAGTACTCTTATCTTCTGGTTCAATTCCGATTTTCTATTGAATTCGCAACAAGGTGTCTTGCCTGCCGCAGTAAATCCTGAAGCGCTGCACTGACCTCTGGGGAGAGTTGGCTAGGATCAATCTCCAAGTCCAAACCTGGAGCATGAAGTGCTAAGGCCTGGGTGCGGTCCTGCTCAATACTTTCCTGGACCACATAGGTCTGGATCGGACGAGCAAAGCCTTTGACCTGTATCACCTCCTTGGGGACACAGTTGAAGTGATCCTGCACCAGCAGCATCGTTTCCTCACTGATCAGCACTTCGCCTAGCTTGGCTGCCGATTCAAGTCTTGATGCTAAGTTGACGTGGTTCCCGATTGCCGTGTAATCCAACCGATTCTCAGAGCCGAAGTTCCCAACTGTGCAGATTCCCGAGTTGATCCCACAACGAATGCGGAAAGGACGAGAAACCCCCATTGTACGCAGGGTCGCATTCAACTGGTCCGTCTTGCTCTGCATCTCCATCGCCATCGCCACACAACGGGTCGCATCCTGTTGCGGACCATCTGTCTCAGGATCGCCAAAAAAAGCCATCACCGCATCACCGATGTACTTGTCAATGGTGGCACCATGAGAGATCGCTATCTGGGCCATCTCATTCAAGTAGGCATTGAGGGATCGGGTGAGGATTTCTGGTTCAAGCTGGTCGGTGATCTCTGTGAAGGAGGCAATATCAGAGAAGAAGACCGTCAGGAACTTGCGATCCGCCCCAACCCTGACTTCTGCTTTCCCCGTAAAAATTGACTCATAGACTTGGGGAGAGAGATACTTGGAGAGCTTGACCGAGAGCGATTCCAGCTTCTCATTTTGATCACTGAGGGTGGCGTTTAGGAGAGATTGTTCATCCGAAAGTCGGCGAATTTCAGCTTCACTGCGATCCGACATCTTGATCAGTCGGCGTGTGCGCTTCAGCAATTTTTCATAGCCCTTCAGCAGTGTTGAAAAAGCCTCTGGGGTCAGATCCTCTGCCTGAAGATGCTGCTCTGCCTGCTCCAGGATTTGTTTTTCCGTAGCAAAGAGGTCATTGCTCATGCCCAATCCAGATACTGAAGCAATAGGTAATCATCATCAATTGGGTCTAAAACAGAATACTGTCACATCATCTAGCACTGCGTTCTCACCTCGATAGACAGACAATGTTGTAATCAATTCATCACAAATTTGTTGGGCTGAATCCTCTTTGTGTTCAGTCAAAAACTTTTCGAGTCTTTGTTTGCCATAGCACATACGTGTCTCGCTGCCCATCTGGTCAATGACTCCATCAGAGGCCATCAGAAACGTGTCTCCTACTGAATATGTGATTTCGATTTCATCTCGAAAGGGGCGTTTGCGAGCTGTGTCGTAGCCAATCGACTTACGAGCCCCAGAGATTTCAGTTACACCGTCACCGTTCATATGAAATAGAGACATCTTGGCTCCAACAAAGCGCAGTTGCTGCTTATTGGGATTCAAGTGACAGAGCCCAAAATCAAGACCATCACGATTCTCCTCATCGCTCCTACCAAGTTGGGCTCGAAGGCTGGCATCAAATTGCTTTAGCAGGCTGGTAAGATCCCCAAGGTCATTTTCCCGGATAATTCGGTTTAGAGTAGAAATGGAGACCAGCGACATGAAAGCTCCAGGTACCCCGTGTCCAGTACAGTCACCAAGCCCCACAAGATATCCATTTTCCTGAGGTTGAAACCAATAGAAATCGCCACCAACTACATCACGAGGTTGCCAGACAACACCAAAGTCCTCCAAGTGATCCTGCAGAGTCGTACTGCGGGGTATGAATTCACGTTGGATGCGGCTGGCATAACTGATACTAGAGACGATGTCTGCATGAGCATCTGCCAGTTCCTTGGTGCGCTCTGTTACCAATTGCTCAAGATTCGCGTTGATTTGTCTCAACTGCTCGCGGGCTTCTTCAACTTGCTGCAAGTAGAGAGCGTTCTTCAGCGAGACAGCACCCAGGTTGGCTAATGTTGTGACCAACGTTTCATCCTGTGGATTATAAAAATTGATCTTCTTGCTTTCGATCGAGAGAACCCCGAGTAGCCGATCCTCCGCCATCATCGGGATCGCAACCTGGCTCTCCGAATCGGGCAAACCAACTATCTGCTCCTCAACTGCCTGGGTGCCAGCACTCTTACTGATGGCCTGCATATATTTGCGCTGGGCTCCTAAATTGGCCATACGCATCAGGCGTTGCTTTTTGGCTACCATTCCGATCACACCCATACCAACCTTGACCGTCTTACCGAGATTGTCTACCTCGTAGCCATGGGTGGCCACCACCTCCAGTACTTCTTCGTCCGGGCGTAAAACTAACAAGATGCTGTGCTGGAAATCAAAATACTCTTCCATCAGGTTGAGCATCAGCGAGGCGATCGTCTTGACTTCACTGGAAGCGTTCAGCGCCACCGCAACACGCTGCACAATCTCCAACTCTTTGGTCTTTCGCGCCAGCTTTTCTTCGAGGTTTTCTTCCATAATCAAATCAAACGATCTGTTCGATCGAGTCTACTTTATAAATATCAGCTCCGAGAAGCTTGAAAATACCTGACATACCCGTCATTGAGGCGATCGCCTCCAGTTTCATATCCATCTCGTCAAAGAGCGGGCCCTCTGACTCTGTTCGATCGTAAGTGATAGAGAAATTATAGGTGGAGAAGTCTTCTGGAGAGACAATCAGCGCTACAGCGTGTGGATTTTCAGCAATGTTGCGCCTCGTTTTGTTGAAGAATTGATAAGACAGCGCCACATGCTCATCATCCACATACCAAACCTGGGAAATGACCGTCGTGTTCGGTTCACCTGCAGCAGAACAAGTGGTCAAGCGGGCGGGAACTAGCCCCTGTAACGCAGGGAGATGCTTTTCAGTAATCATAGACATATTTTTATCACCTCAAGAAATTGGCTTGCCAGCGTTGGGGCCTGGAGTTTGATCAAAGATCTGCTCTAATTCAATAGTAATTGCGGTATCTGCAGTAAGTCCAAAAATTTTTCTTGTGTTTTCGGGTGGCATCCCCATCTCGGTTGTAGCCTGAATAAATTTTTCGCAATGTTCCTTTGATGCAGAGCGATCTTCTTCAGATAGAGGCTCGATTTGGGTAACATTGCCTTTGACCTGATAAGCCTCATGGCTGAAAAGTGTTGAGTAGAATACGGCCCTTTTTGAAGTTTCACAGTCTTTGAGTACAGTGTGACTGATTTCCTTACAGACAAAGACTGTGATTGTTTCTGCTGCCGAATTGATTCGGGCACCGAGAGCAAAACTGTGAGAGGGCTTCAAATCGACATTTGCTGAGCCAATTTGCTGGATACCATTCACCAAGGCATCCTGACAATTTTGAGGTATTTCCATCTATTCCTCCTAAGTTTCTCGTAGATTAACATAGATTACTTGCATCAACTTGAGGTCTCTTTGATCCAGACCTTGAAAACGAAGAGCAGCTCAGTAGAACCCACAAAATCGAACTCAAAGTGATCAGCCTTGCGGGCCATTTCAATGAATCCTAAACCAGCTCCCTTGCTGCCTTCAGGAGGCCCCTCACGCAAGCGCTGTTTGTAGGCCTTGCGCAGTTCCTTGTTATCCATTGCCTTCAATTCGTCCAGATTCTTCTGCAAACCCTCTGCGTTTTCATGGTCCATTGGGTTGATTGCTTCAATTAAGAATCCATCCTCCGCTCGGCTGATGGCAACGGTTCCAGTTCCTCCCTCCGCGATTCGATCCTTGGAATAGCGAATCACGTTCTGAGCTTGCTCGACGAAAATACCAAAGACTCGCTTGGTGATCTCCGCATCATCCTCCATTTCACTCATCTGCTCCCGGACGATACCAGAAAAGGCGGAGAGCACATCCTCGGAGAGGAGACCGGAGTAGCAGAAGAAGGTTCTGCGCTGTTCTAGCAGTTTGTGGAAATCCTGAGACTGCATGGAAACTCTCTCTTGGGGTTGGTTCAGATTTCGACGATTTGATATTGTGCATGTTCGAAGTCTTCCTCGAAGTCCTCTCCGGCTTCCTGCATGGAACTATCATCAGCCCGGTAGCACCAATCAATCTGGATCTGTTTGCCTTCTTCTGCGGCTTCCTCCAATTCCTCAAAGAAATCAAAGAGAAATTTGGCCGAGGAGCTGTTGAAATAGTACAACTCAATACGGGCATGGAAGCTCTCGGCGCTCTCAAGTTGCTGGCGAAGCGCTTCCATCACTGGTTCTGCAAATGCAGTAATGTCTTCTGGGTAGCACTCGCCTTTCATTTCAATACCCGTCGCTGAAATTGAGACGGCTGGGGTACGATTCGTCGCTTCTAGCTGCATACGATCACTCCAAATTCTGTATGGTTGTTATGCTTCGTGCTTCTTGTAGGTAGCCTTTGCTAAAATTGCAAACCCTAGTTGCAAATAACAGCTTAATGAGTTTAATTTTTTTGATTTTTCAAGCAATCAAGATCGGGGCATCACTTTGGTTGACTGCTTTGGCAGGCTGGTGGATCTTAGTCAAATTGTCGCTCTTGCAGAAACAGAATTTCGGAGGGTTTTGGGGAATCGTGCAGTCTACTTTATAGAAAACAAAAATGGCTTGGTGAGTATCTAAAGATGTAGAAGAACTACAATAACATTGGGAAACATACTTATTGATTTACAAGAACAAAATCCTCGAAAGCCTATTCCATAAAATTACAGTTGACTTGAGCAGAATTCGGGACCCAATTACAACTCTCAGAGATGACATTAATTGGATTGCACTCAGTAAGCTGTAGGCTAACGCTGCCAAAGTAATCCCAGTTGTCAACATTGAGGATGGTTTCCACGTAGCCACTTTGATTAACCGTTGCATTGATCAAAACTGGCTCAATCGATCCTTGCAATTCTTGTGGGGGATTGATGGCCCAGTATGTACTCAACAAGGCAATATCATCATCAGAGACCGTACCCCGTACAGCAACCGTATTTTCACTGGTTCGTGCGAGTGAGATGGACAGAATAATCGGGTCAAACTGAATTGAGACCTCATTTGAGTCAGCACACACAACAGATTGGACCGCCTCAAAGGCTTGTTGGTTCAATTCGTCAAATTCAGAAAGCAAGGCTTCTTCAACAATCTGATCATTATTGGGAAGTAATTCCACCAGACTGGCTGTTAAACCAGTTAGCTGTAATTTAAGCGCGAGCTTGCTGTCCTCAGTTAAAATTCTAGAGATTTCTGGATTATCGAGAGTTTCATCCACAGCTTGACCGACCAGTGAAGGGAGATCTTCCGAGATAGCTGTTTCCCCACCTTGAGCTAATTTATTTGCAAGGATTGACAATGCACTAAATTGTTGTTTAGAGCTCTGTATGATTGGCTTTGAGCCACCCGCCAACAACATCCAATAGGCCTCTGTCACCTTAGCAAGTTTCAAAAGTGCTCCTGGAATTCCTTCTGGAGAAGCAATGTCTGCACGCCAGTCTCCGCTCTGCGCAAATATGGTTTCTAGAGCAGGATCTGCTGTAACCAGAGTAGTCAGTGGAGTGATATGCACTTCTATTCGTCTATCCTCAGGTAGTGTGGCCAACATGGGGGCAGCTGGAATATAAACGCCTGAAGCTCCGAGTCTGAACCCCCCTTCTGTAGTAAGTACATAGTCCAGATAGTCTGGTGCTAAATCGTATTCGCCGACTGGACCAGAAATAGTAAATTTTTCATCTTCGTCCAACTGCTGGTTTACGCTTCCATCTGGCTCAATCCGATCTGCCCAGACATTTGCTCCCATCACGTAGTTTTGGGCTAGCCTTCCGGATAATTGCCGAGCTAATTGAATAGTGAGTGTCGAGGATCTCTCACCATTGATGATTAAGGTGCTTTCCGTATTAGAAACAGAGAAAACCTCACTTTTACCGAAATCAATTGGATTTAGGAGTGGTAATTGCCCAAGTAGCCACTGCTCCAGTTCATAGGACGTGTGATTTTCCTGGAAACGGTAGATGAATAGGTAGAGTTTTTCATTGGTTGGGAGGAGCAGCGAAACCGTGTTGTCAAGAGTCTTAACCCTATTCCAATCTAGGACATCACTCAGGTCAGGGCCGTGTTCAGAAAATTCTGTCGTGGTCCGCACAACGACTGCCAATTCCGAACCTCTGGTTTCAGTTCCGCTTCGGTTTAATTTTGAAGGGGCACTGGATTGAAGATTCAGGTGAAGTCTCACCCAACTATTTTCTATTCCTTTTGGAAGTTCACCACAGGAGTATAGGAGAGATGCAAGTGTCCAAGTTAGCAAACACAAGATCACTCTGTCGAGCGATCTTAAAACTTGAGGGACCATGAAGGTGGGTCATTCAGCAAGTGACAGAAATTCAAACAAATTCCATGGATCCATTATTGGAATCATTCGCTGAGAAATTCACAAATTGGCAGATTTATTCCTGTTATCACAGGTGCAGTATTCTTGATATACTTCATCTGCTAAGATAATCACAAATCGTAGGATTGCTCCCATTATCCCAGGTGCAGTATTCAGTGACACTAGTCTCTCTATCATCTGTAACTCGCCAAATGACTATGAGACTGGAGTTATCAAAGTTTTCCAAGCGGGAGTTTGCTGAAAAGCGATCAACCAAATTTAACGCAGGACTTGTATCCCAACGATATGAAAGTGTGCTGGGTCGTTCATCAGAAGCTTCTCCTGAGATGTATAAAGTACCGTCTGTCAATTGAAGAGTAATTTTCGAAATGATTGGATCAAATTCAAGGCCGAACCCACCAATTGAAATTGTTACCTGCTGATCAAGTTCATTTTCAATCGCTGCCTTGATCTCCGTTTGTTTTTTTTCAATCTCACTCACCACTTCACTTTCAACCACTTGTCCTGATTCAGGAATTGCATTTGTGATTGCAGTTACTAGGGAATTCATTGAATTTCTAATTTCATTTTTTACATTCCCGCCCAAAGGGTTCACTAGGGTTTGATCGTCCAGAATCAGATCAAGAGCCATTGTACTCGCCTGGACCAGAGAGTCCGTGGACGCTAATCCTTCTGAAGGCAAAGTGGACAATTGACTTGCAAAAACACCTATGGAACGAAGCTGAGCTGCTTGATTCAATACAATCGAACCCTCCCCTCGCCCCAGCATTCCTGCAAGCCCCTCCACAGTCTTTGCAATGCGGAGAAGCGGTGCTGATGTTCCTGTAGATGCCGCTATGTCACTGTTCCAATCTCCTAAAGACTGCAGAGTCTCCTTCAACTCAGGTTTATAGGCTACTAGAGTAGTGAGAGGTGTGATGTTGGTAGATGCTTGTCCTTCGCTTGGTAGCGGAGCAAGCATCGGTGCTGCTTCTACCTCTTGGCCTGCTGAATCCAGATAAGTCCCTCCAAAAGACATCAGGACTCCTGCCCCCGAACTGACGGTTAAGGTATAAGAACCATCATTCCCTGATATGGTATCTGGCTCACCAGGATCACGCTGAAAATTTCCAGTACCGTCTGCTGAGAAACGGTCAAACCAGACTTGGGCTCCTCCCACATAACCTTGGGCCAACTTACCTTGGACTTGAGCAGAGGTAGCTGAGTTTGACTCGTTTCCCTCTACTTCACTGCTCAAGCCACCACCACCTCCTCCTCCACAGCCAACAAAATTGGCTAGGCAGACTAAAGCGATCCAAATAAATCTCTTATGGAGTAGTTTGTTCTTCATAGTAACTGAATATGTAGAATACTCCTTCACCACCAGTGACATAAGCGAAATAATAATCATTAGGATCCGTGAGCGCAGGAAGCCCAGTATAGTACTTGACGGTTGTGTTATAATTCCCGTCTTCACGTGCAGTGGTTTTTACACCACTATTAGTGGGATAAATTATTGTATTGATGTCAGAAGATCTCCTCAGTGTAAAATTGATATTAGAGTCAGTCGAAGTGGTTTCAACTGTAATTGAATCCGGAGCTGTAACATTCAATCTAAACGAGTCAGCATCTTCCTCATAAAGATAGGACGCTCTACTCTTTCCACTAGGTAAGGAGAGAACAAATTCTCTATTATCATCACCAACAAATGATAATCCTGTAGTTGGGTCACAAAGTATATTGCCGTAGGTTGGAAGTACTGTGTTTGAATCACAGGCAACATTGGAAAAGGTTGTTCCACTCGCTTTATCAAACCAAGTAGTACTGAGATCGGTACCAGTCATTGAAATATTGGCTAAGCTTGTTGAAACAAAACTCGTCCCAATCAAACTTGTATCAGCAAAAGACCCACCTGAAATAGTGCTTTCCACAACATCATTATTCTGAAACTGACCGGTAGCAGACATTCCATCAAAAGTTGATTGATAAATTAGATTGTCGTTCATCTGCAGGTTGATGAACATTGAGCTCTGTATATCAAGCTTAGTCGTTAAGCCTGTCAGGGTCACATTTGAACCTTGTGTCCCTAAAAAAGCTAAATCTGTATATGGTAAATTCTGAGTAGTGGGTGAATAATCCTCAGGTGAAAATACTGCGTCATTGACTGTTGAATCTCTGAAAGTTGTGTTGTAGATCAAAGAATTAATGAATAGTGATCCATCAAAAGTGGAGTTACTAATTTCAACATTTCTCAGGTTAGCACCCTGAAAATTCACATTTGTGAAGCTGACATCGTCCAAAAAGCTATTTTCAAGCGTAGCATATTTTAAGTAGCCTCCGTGAAGGGTTGCTTTTGTGCCAGGATCTCCGATGCTCCAAGTACCACGATCAAAATATTTTGATTGGAATCCTAGAACACCGTCTCCATCATAATCACTCCAAGTGTGATAATCTCGCCAAACAACTGGTTCGATTGGATTCGCTATGTTTTGCAAGTCACAATGGTTACAAATACCATCCACTAACAATGTTCGCCAATTATCCCACGGCAGACTGTTTTTTGGCTTACCGTAAGCTGGCAAAGGATATTCTGAAGCATACACAAAGCCAGTGGATCTATGTACGAAATTTAATTTCAAATTTGCTGAATAGAGATCATTCTTATCTATTAGCCCAGAGACTGTTTTCTCAGTTCTTCCATCATCAGTATTTGTAATTTTCAGATAAGGCGCAGGGAATCCGAGCGGTGTGACATCCTGGTAATCTAAGTTTGCATAAATCTCTATTTCACTAGACAAGCCCTGGATCTCAAAATCGTAGTATAAATCTGCGCTATCTGGCTTCATTTCGTATATTAAAGAGATATCATTCAAAGTTGGCATAAAAACTAGTTGACTACTTTGGTCAATTGTATCACTAAACATATCAAATGTGATTTGATTACTTAAGCCCAGTTCTTCCGATCTTGTCGCATCTCTTAGAGAAAGTGTGATACTTACACTGAGCTGTACGGGTGGATTGGCAGGTAGTTGAAATGTGCCTGCAGTGTAATTTTGGACAATCGTACCAGTACTGTAGATACACCAATTTGAATCAGCATCCTTTTCTGCTTGCGAAAGAACAGGGCAAACTGTTATCAGGCCATTTTCGTTTTTTTCTGCAAATGTAATCGTACCAAATACGTCTTCACATGTCCCTTGATCTCGCGCCTCAGTTGTACAAGTTCCTGTGACTGTTCCATTGAGTTCGATTTGGGAACCTTGGGGCCCTTTAAACTCAACAATGAAGTCTAGATTTTGACTTGCTGAATACCTATCGGGTCGCTCAACTTTGGAGATATATGGTATGGCACCAAATCTTGCTTCAGGCTTTAGAATCGGCATCATACGTAGCTGCAAGGGATTCGTGCCGGCTTGAATTTGAAAAGTATCAACAGATCCCTCAAAAAGATTTACTGCGAAGTATGTGTTGTCTTCATCGTTATAAGTTTGTGTACTTCCCTTGGGTTCATAGTCGTAGTAAGACCGCCAGCAGCTCCAGAATAGAGTTTCTTGAAATGGAGCTGCAACATCAATTTGCGCCCGACAATCTGATATTTCTGCTTCAGTTGGTGCATCATACGCGACAGCGGCAAAATCATAATTTGCTCCAGGAATCACACTCTCCAACGTACCCACCCAAGCCGAAGTGGGAGTTAAGTCTGCACCAAAGCCGGTAGTCACCAACTGTAGTTCAATTGTGTCAGTCACCCCCAATCCATCACTTCTACCATAGGTTAAACTGACCCCAGTCACTTCATCATAAGTGCCAATATAGCGGCCAGTTTTGGTCGGCATTTCCCCAAGAATCACAGTCACGGCTTGTGACTCAGGCTGTTGCTCAACAGATCCTTCCTGCTGGTTGCCATGATCCACACAACTACTCAGCAGCAGTGTCAGCAGAAAAACGATCGGTCCCATCAGTGCACGGTGCTTCTTGTTAATTGATTGCATCTCACATCTCTCTTCAAGGGTTCTTTAGTTTCTCATTTTTGAGTAACAAAAAATTCAACTAGATGATCAGTCCACTATAACAATATTCTTGCCAACGCAATTTATTTCACTCTTTCTTAAAGAATATTTGGAACATCGATGGGATTTGATCTGCTACTCCACCAACCGGCGTTCAATTCTGCTCTTGGATACTAGACAGAGCATGTAGAGAATGATTCCGTAAAACAGCGTAATCAGCGAAATCGCAATAGCTGGGAAGAGACTATCCTGATTGAGAACGCTCTCCATCTCACGAAGTATCAGGATTGCTCCCACAAAGGTTCCCAGAATTCCCCAGATCAAGGAGAGGTTCCCAAGATCTCGCAAACACAACTTGGTGGGTTCCAATTGGCTTTTATCGATGTTCTTGACACTGCCCAGCAGGGCTTTCCAGCTATTGCCATAGCTCTTCCAGCCATGCACCGAGATCGCGTAGTAGATGGTGGGCAAGACAACAATGATCAGCGAAGGAATATCGAGGACGTACTGGATTTTTTCTGGCATCAGTGCCAAACGCATAAAATCAAACGTACAGGCAATGAAAATCAGCGCGAATCCAAGCAAATGAGCGATTACCATCATCTTTTCCCCCTTGATGAAATAGTTTTGGAGGCTGCTTATTGCTCCTGCACTACGGGACCCGAGACGGGATCCGTTACTCCAAGTTCAGGGCTGATCTCCTCCAGCATATGCCGGACACTATCCAGAAAGCCGATCATCGCAGGACGTGCATTGATCAGGGACTCCTGGTTGTCCCATTCGCCGACAGAACAACAGGTGAATTCACCTGTTTGAATCAGCCAGCCCATCTGGTATCCGGACGGTCTTTCGAATTCAGCAAATTTACTGACGATCACATCTTTAAATTCCGGTTTCACACGAAACCGGACGACGTTCATATATTTCGACAATGTTTTCTCCTAAATATAGCGACATCAAAGCCCATTGACATATTCTGTAAATCCAGCTCCCATCGCACCAAACATTTCCTTACCCTCTGGGCTCATATTCCCAAGGATATGGAAAGGTTGAATCTCCATACATTCCGCTAATCGAGGCAATAGAAACCCCGCATTGTGAACATGGGCAATCGCTCCATCACAATCAACGAAACGCTCGTGAACAAAAACAGTAGTTTTGTCAGCATTGATCCAGAATTCATAGTTGAGAACTTTCTCTTCCTTTTTGGTGACCTGTACGAATTCTTCTAAAAGCTCAAAGAGGTCCTCCAGTTTTCCAGGCTTGATCACTCCCTCAAAGGTCCAACAAACTTCGTTATTCATAATACCTTTGAAACTCTCTTTAAATTAACAATGGTGGCGGCAAGCAAGAGGAATAGTCGACTACAGACGTACGTTCAATCCAGATCGAATCAGCGTTCCTAATTCACTAGCCTGGCTGACAATCTGTTAAAACTCCGAAGACATTCCGACCTGATCTGTTAATCTGCCTGCGTCTTCCATGGATTCAAACTGATAAACAGCCACCATGGTGTCCATCTCAGGTGATAGAACTGGTAGCACTCCACAGACACTAATTTCTTCACTTAAGCTAGAAACCTGATCCAATAAATCAATCGCTTTACTCAGATGTGCTCGAGGAAGGCGGTAGGTTCTAGCCAGATGGGCTGGCGCAGAGATTTTGGGGTTTCCACATACATCTCGTAGCAACAAGGGCCCAACAGGAATTCCCGCAGGATCTTTATCCCTCTCAACATTCATTTCTTTGAATTCTTCATCTTGCCAAACAGCATTCATACAAGTCGTAGCATGCTGAAATCCCTCAAATTCGGCCACAATAAAGAGATTGCCAGCATTTTCTCCAATACGATTCATGCGAAGACAAGTTTCCTTAGCTCCTTTTCTATCTGCAATACTCATTGCTTTTCGAAGACGAGACTCTAGTAACTGCCTTTTACCCGGCAGAGGGCTCGCCGAATATAACATGAATACACTCATCGGATCCTCTGTTTGCTCAAGGTTTAAGTAACTTACTTGGTAGGCGCCTGATATCCACTTGATACCTCGCGCGCCATTAAACAGGCCTTGACCCAGTCTTCCACCGAGAGCAGTTGGATCGTATTGATTCTTGAGCATCCACCAGAAGCCGCTACTTGAGCCGCAATTGCTGCAGCTGCAACATCATCTGGAAGTTCACAAATCATAATCGCGTCATCTTCCCCAAAAGCCATCAGGAAGTGAAGCATCTTTCCGCCGAAGGTTTCACAGGCCTTGGCGATCATTCCAGAGCGATCTGTTGGATTTTCGACCATTGCTTTGATTGAAGCCGACGTGTAGGTTGCTTTGTACATGTAGAGTGACATCATTCCCCCTGTTTATGCTGATGGACGGAACCCAATCGACGCTGAGGTCGATTGGGTTTTGGTTACTTGTTTGGTGCTTGATAAGCTGAAACAACCTTGTTGGCAGTTTCCATCGCAGAGGTCATCGATTTGGAATCAATAATCTCAATTCCTTCGAAGCTGGTAAAAGTCCCTGTGGACATCGTTACCATCTCCACGGCTGCTATATTTTCTGCGCTGCCTTCCGCAATCGCTACAATCTCTGCAGTACTCACACTGAAATAGACACTTTGCATATCGACCCCGACTGCAGTAAAGAGTTTACGTGCCGCAGCTTCTCGATCTTGTGGGCTATCCACCATGCCTTTAAAGGCTGCATTGCTGTACTTTCCTCGAACAAGATAAAGGGACATTTTAACCTTTCATTTATGATTGCTATGAATTGTGCAGTAAGAGAAGATTATTCAAACTTCATAAATACTGGTAAAAAACGCCATACAGGATCAGCTGAGAAATACTTCTCAAACATAGGCCCTAAGAAACTAGTTTCTTGCCTCCACTGCAAATAACTATCGTAGTCTTCTTTTGAATTCCAATGCGAAACAGCTTCAATCTGTCCAGTTTCATCATTAGTCACAATGTATAGCCAATTACAGGCATCAATGGCTCTTGTAACTGCTACAATTTGACCAAACTCAGAAAGGAAATCAGCGCGAAGTTCTTGCTTAACACTTAATTGAAGATTAACAATAATTCCCATAATAATTCCTATATTAATTGTAATGAATTTTGATTTCAGCTTTCTTTACCAGGAGCTTTATAAACTCCAGAAAACTTGTTCATCGTGCCAATAATTGTGTCCAGATCTACAACTGGATAGAACATGATCTCTTCGAATACACCAGACATCTGGATCACCTGCTTCAGTCCCAGGGCCGTTGACCAATCGGGTACTTCCATCGTCACACAAACATCAAGGTCACCCCCTAGAAAATCACAATCAATCAGCTTGGA
>JACLAD010006856.1_pt1 | contig 21300 bp, 21 predicted proteins | sample 8027901 | NCBI WGS metagenome assembly JACLAD01 (sample SAMN15725071, study PRJNA655200) | protist metagenome | isolation source: fluorescence activated cell sorting (FACS) single amplified genomes of... | place: Spain: Blaines Bay Microbial Observatory, Mediterranean Sea | collected 2016-07-05 | reverse complement strand
GCAACCCTTGGGGAATGGATTCTTGCTACCGGAACAGTTTGATAAGGAGTATTTCTTTCACATGCAGGTCGGCTTTGATCCTGAAAGCAAGATGTTCCAGTTGCTTGAACAACCGAATCTTGAGCAGATGTTCCATGAAAACTACGCTTTCTTTTCAGGCACCTCTCGCTTTATGGCTTTGCATTTTGAGGAGTTTGCGAATCGTGTTAAAGCCAGTGGATTTCTCAAAGCGGACCCCTTCGTTGTGGAGCTCGGTTGTAACGATGGGATTTTGCTGCGCCACTTCGCCAAGGAGGGCATGCATCACCTCGGTGTGGAACCCTCACTAAATGTGGCAACAGTTGCCAATGAGCAAGGTGTCTCAACCACCTCAGAATTTTTTACTGCAGAACTTGCTGAGCAGATCGTCAATGAACATGGCCAAGCAGATGCCTTTCTGGCAGCTAACGTATTGTGCCATATTCCAACGATTCGAAACGTGGTCAAGGGAATCAAAACCTTGTTGAAGCCAACTGGAGTGGTTCAATTTGAAGATCCCTATCTTGGAGACGTGCTTCACAAGACTTCTTATGATCAGCTCTACGATGAACATGTCTTTCTTTTCTCAGCACTCTCAATCCAGTATCTTTTTGCGCTGGAGGATCTTGAATTGATCGATCTGCAGCCTCAAGGTACTCATGGAGGTTCGATGCGCTATGTGTTGGCTCACCAGGGAGTTTACCCACAGCAGCCGAGTGTGGCTGCAATACTTAGCGAGGAGAAAGCCCAGGGCTTGGATCGGCTGGAAACCTTTCAGGCTTTCGCTCAGCAAGTAGCAAGATCTAAAACGGAACTCCTGGAATTGTTATCTGATCTTAAGCGCCAAGGAAAAAAGATTGCGGGCTATGGGGCTACGTCCAAAAGTACTACGATTCTGAACTATTGTGGAATCGGGCCAGATGTCGTTGACTACATTTCCGACACGACTCCCATCAAACAGGGCAAGTATTCCCCTGGCACTCATATTCCGGTGAAACCCTATGAGCATTTCCAACAAGATCGCCCAGACTATGCTGTTCTGTTTGCTTGGAACCACCAACAAGAAATTTTGGCGAAGGAACTGGGTTATACCAAGTCAGGGGGGCAATGGATTGTACATGTTCCACAGGTTCAGATAATCAAATGATCCTCTGTGCCAATCCACAGGCCCAATTTCTGAGCCACCAGACAGAGATCGAGGCAGCAGTCCTACGTGTTCTGCGTGGCAATCAGTATATTCTTGGCCCCGAAGTCGAGGCAATCGAGGCGGAATTTGCTGATTACATCGGGGTCCAGCACGCGATCGGTGTCGCTAATGGAACGGATGCGCTTGAGTTGGCTCTGAGAGTTCTTGGGATCAGTCAGGGGGATGAAGTAATCACTGTCTCACACACGGCTGTGGCCACAGTTGCAGCAATTGAAGCAAGTGGTGGCACCCCGGTGTTGGTAGACATTGAACCGGACTACTACACGATGGATCCAGAGCGACTGAATGAAGCGCTGAGCCCACGCACCAGAGCCGTGATTCCTGTACATATCTATGGGCAGTCAGCGAACCTCGACTTGATCCAGAAATTTTGTCAAAAGCATGGCTTAGCGTTGATCGAAGATGTCTCTCAGGCCCATGGTGGCCGTTGGCGTGGAAAGCGGTTGGGCTCTTATGGCCTGATGGGTTGCTTCAGTTGCTATCCAACCAAGAATTTGGGCGCGCTTGGTGACGCCGGTTTGATTACCACAAATGATTCGCAGCTGGCCCGTAAGCTCAAAGCTATCCGCCAGTACGGCTGGGAAGATCGAATCAGCGTCATGGTAGGAAGAAACTCGAGGCTGGATGAACTACAGGCCGCTGTATTGAGAGTCAAACTGCGCTACTTGGATCGGGATAACCAAAAGAGACAACACATTGCTGCTCACTATCGAGAACAACTGGTCGGTCTAGACCTGGAACCACCAGCAGTTCGATCTGAAGCAGAACATGTTTATCACCTGTTCGTGATCCAACATTCGCATAGAGATCAGATCATAGAAAACCTGCGAAAACATGAGATTTATGCAGGAATTCACTATCCAGTTCCAATTCATCAGCAACCAGCTTACCGAGAGCAGCTGAACTATTTACTACCTGTAACAGAAAAACTTTCTAAAAAAATAGCTTCCTTGCCGATATACCCAGAGTTAGATTTGGAAAAGAAAGCTATACAATTGTGTTTAAAAGGGTTTGCTAAAAAGACTATGAAAGAGAAAACACCATCATCGTAGAGTGACGTTAATGAAACTTGGGAAGAAACTACAAAAAGAGGGTCAGAATTTGAGGGAGAACGATGACATTAACGTATCAAGGAGGAAATAGAAACTTACCTGAAAAATGCCGATGAAGATCCAAACACCCTTCTACCAAGACCATCAAATCTTCCAAGAGTCTCTAGTTTAATCAAACCGAAAAGGGTACTAGACTCTGAAGTTAATAGCGGTTGAGCCTACTATTACTTCTTAGATACCACATATAAAAAATTTGAGAATTATAAAGTACTAGAAATAGCAAAATTGCTGAATCGTAATTCCTCACGTGCATTAAAATTTAAAAATAGTATCAAAAATATGGAGAATTTCAATATGCTTTATGCAAATTCAGTAATTCAATAAATACAAGATAGAAATTTAAGGAAAATAGTAAAGATTGCAAACCCAAGGTATCTACAACTAGATGATTTATTACTCGGTAATCAGCGTCAATATTTTACGCTTCAAAATTATTATGAAGATCAAATACCAACAGTAATTAGAAACCAAGAAGAATTTATCAAGATGCTTAGAAGAATCTCAATTGATTTTGATGAAACCATATATGTCGGAGCACAGAGGAAAAGTTCAACCGTTACCGATGTCAGATCTGCCAAAAGAATTAAGAATAAAATTTGCCAAATCTATGCTGTTTGAGAGAGAGAATGAATAGTATACACTATCCTAGTGGCGTATATTTTGACCAAGCAAACGGTGAATTAAGTTGCTTAATAGATTTTTTTTTGGAATGTAAGCTTTTATCAAAGCATAAAAATTTGTACACATCAAAAGTTGAACGTTATACTGCCCTATATGATATCGTTAAGAGTGAAGAATTCAGGAATCATTATCTTAAGTTAATTAAATCAGTTACAGATGAGTTGAGGATAGATAAATATTGGTATCAAAAAATACCAAGTTTTCGTCTTCAATATAAAGCAGAAAAGTCAGTAAATTTTCATTCAGATACATGGTATGGTCATGGTAAAAAAGTCATTAATGTGTGGGCGCCAATTGAAAACGTAGAACTAACAAATACATTATATTACTGTAGCCAGAAAAATTCGGATGAAATAAATGAAGAATTCAGTGCGAAGAAACTAGAACTATCCATGATAAACGAGATGGCTTTAGAAGTAAGCAAACCAGTACTACCGAAAAAGAATGAAATTTTCCTATTTAATTCAACTATTTTACATGGAACAGTTGTTAGTAAATCCGAGTCAACTAGACTCTCATTAGACTTTAGAATATTAGTTGATGGAGAAGATCCAGGAACAAAGTCATTGTGGGAATTCTATGAACCTAGCAGCTACGAGCGAAAAAGCTTAAAAACATGTATTTTCTATTTATATACAAGAAATTTAGTAACTGAAAACTTAAGCCATAGTTTACAAAGACAGATTGTTATTGCGTACTGTGAAAGAAAAAATTTAATTCCAAACGGAATTGAAGAAACTGAAATTCATGGAGTTAATCACTATCCAAATTTAAGATATTATATTCAAAATAAGTATTCAGATACTATTGTTATGGCAAGCATTAATTGTTTGCCTACAGATGAGGGTTTGTGTAAGGAGCTTGTGAACTTGGCAAAAGAAAACGAAATAATTCTTCATTTCGCATTGGAAAACAGCGATACTGAAAAACTATCATCTTGTAAAATTTGGGATTACTTAACTCAAACAAGATCCTACCATCTGAAGGCATTAAATTGATTAACGGTGTTCGTTTAATTCCTCTGAAAACACATACGGATGAACGAGGTTTTTTTAGAGAAATTTTTCGCTTTAATACACAATTCCCAAATATTAATGTTGGGCAACTTAGTCACTCCCTAGTAAATGAGGGAGTTGTAAAAGGTTGGCACGGGCATCTTCATCAGTCGCAGTGGAACTATGTCCTGCAAGGAACTGCTAAAGTTGTACTGAAAGATGACCGTCAGGATTCATCCACCTACGGAGAAACTATGAATTTTGAGACTGGGGAAGGAAAGGAGGCGATAGGTTACTTCTTTCCTCCGAGCATTCTGCATGGTTATCGATGTATTAAAGGTCCAATGCACATCATCTATGTCACTTCAGGCACTTATGATTTGGAAGATGAGGTACGACTGAACTTAACAGAAAATTTAATCGAATAAAAAATGTATTCATTTCAACAAAGTCAGCTTTGGGAAGATATTTCAAAGGAAATATTTGCAAACACAGCTAACTTAAATTTAGAAAATTTTAGAGACGCAGATAGTATTATCAATAGTCGCTTAGCTACATGGGGGCCCTACGAAAAGTCATCTTATCGATTCTACAAAAATATTCTTTACAACGAAATTTCTAGGTCTGAAGACCTTTTAAACATTCTCAGTAGAATTTCAAACCGGAAGCTTGGATCACCAATTCAGGTTAATTACAAAAATATTGATGTTTGTTTCGATTATTTGTTCTCTGCCCAAGAATGTCTCTTTCTAAGTGGAGTTACAGATAAAATTAAATCAGTAACTGAAATTGGAGCTGGATTTGGGCGTACCTGTCATGCAATTATCGAATTACATAATCATATTCAAGAATATAATATTATTGATCTTCCTTATATGCTGGAAGTATCAAAATCATATTTAAAAGAAGTATTAAGTGTAGAAAATTATAATAAAATTAATTTTCTTGAAAATACAATGACTTTCGAAATAAAAAAAACTGAAATGGTTATAAATATTGATTCTATGCAAGAGATGGATTCTGAGATAGTTTACAATTATCTTAGATTTATAAATGATAGATCAAAATATTTTTACACAAGAAATACGGTTGGTAAATATCATCCAAATCAGATAGGAATGAAAGAATATGATGAAGATAAAATGAAAATAATTATGGAATTAGGATTATGCAAGAATTTGATTGATATTTTTTCTTCTGATAGTTTAGATCAAGCTAGATTAGATTATTTAAAATTGTATAAACCAAGCAAATCCTGGAATTTGGCGAAAGATCAGATTTCATTTCCATGGCAGTATTATCATCATGCTTTATATAAAAATAACATGGTAAGCAGATGAATATACTTATTACTGGAGCAACAGGATTAATTGGATCCGCACTTGTAAGTTATCTAAAAACAGACGCTCATAGAATATTTAGGATCGGAAGATCTCTTCAAAACAAGAGAAATGATATTTGTTTAGATCTTTCTACCGAATGGAATCTAACTCTTCCAGACGTAAATGTTATAATTCATTGTGCAGCACAAACTAATAACTATGATGCGTTTCGAGAACCTCTTTATGACTTGAATACAAATATTGGAGGATTGGTAAAAATTATTGAAAACTACCGAAAACAGAAGCTGTTACCATTTATAATTTTTATAGGTAATGCAACACAAATAGGGATGACTACTTCGATTGGAGATGGTGAATATAAAAAGTGTGATAATCCAATTACTTTTTATGACCTAAGTAAAGATACTGCAGAAAATTACTTGATGATGTACGTATATCATAAGATCGTTTCAGGATGTTCACTACGTCTTTGTAATGTTTATGGTGCGAAAAGTGAGATCCAGACTCATGGTAGGGGTATTCTTGATAAAATGATGCAAAAAGCTCTAAATCGTGAAAGTCTTACAGTGTATGGGGATGGGAGCTATTTGCGTGACTATGTACACATAGAGGATGTTGTCAGAGCGATTGATCATGCGATTGAATATCGTGAGCAGTTAAATGGTCGAACCTTTGTAATAGGCTCAGGTATTGGTAACTCTATTGCTGAAGCCTTTAATTTGGTTGCAGAAGTAGCCGCTGAAACCACTGGTTGTAGGGTTGATGTCAATTGTGTCCCCCCCCCTAATGATCTCTCTGAAATTGAATTTCGGAGTTACGTAGCTGACATCGATGATTTTACAAAATTGACGGGTTGGAAGCCCAAGTTGGTCTTGAAACAAGGATTACGCTACTCTTATTCTGCGGTTTAAAGTGCGTGAACAAGTATTGGAATCGCTATTCCTTCAGGAAAGCCAGCCACATGGCACGTTAACGGTTTGGGAAAGTTGTAGGCACGTCCCTTTCCAAGTTTTGCGTGTTTTCACAGTTGTAGCCAACGATGGTGGCTTGAGAGGTCAACACGCACACAGGCAATGTCAGCAAGCTATCTTCTGTGTTGCAGGATCGGTCAGCCTACTGTGTGACGATGGTCACAATAAAAGACATTACGACTTGATACCTAATGGAAGAGGAATTCTAGTTCCGCAAGGTGTTTGGGCTGAACAACGCTACCTAGAAGACAAGACGATGATTTTGGTGCTTTGTGACCAACCATACGAGGAAGCTGATTACATTAGAAATTATGAGGAATTCCAACTTTGGAAGAGAGAAGAGAATTGAAGATTGTTGTGACAGGGGCCCTAGGGCATATTGGTTCAAAACTGATTCGTGAGATACCTGTCCAATTTGAGGCAGCTGAGCTAATCTTATTGGACAGCCTAATGACTCAGCGCTACTGCTCATTATTCAATTTGCCGACTGCAGGGAAATACCGCTTTGTGGAGTGCGACGTCACAAAGATCGATCTTTTACCGTTATTGGAAGGAGCGGATGTAGTCGTGCACCTGGCTGCAATCACAGATGCAACTGGTAGTTTTGAAAAGTCAGAGTTGGTGGAGCAGAACAATTACGTGGCAACTCAGCAGGTTGCAAGGGCTTGTTTGACAGTGGACGCCAAGATGATCCATCTCTCCTCAACGAGTGTTTATGGGACTCAGCAAAATCTTGTGGATGAAGACTGTGAAGAAGATGATTTGAACCCCCAAAGCCCCTACGCCACCACAAAGTTGAAAGAAGAGCATCTTGTCCGACAAATGGTCAAAATGGAGGGATTGAAGGCCGTTACTTTTCGGTTTGGTACGATATTCGGGGTGTCTCCGGGGATGCGCTTTCACACGGCTGTTAATAAGTTCTGCTGGCAAGCTGTGATGGGACTGCCGATAACAGTCTGGAGTACAGCTTATGAACAGAAACGCCCCTACTTGGATCTAGATGATGCCTGTCGAGCAATAGCGCATGCGATTCGACAAGATCTCTTTACAGGGGACGTTTACAACATACTTACTCTCAATGCCACGGTACGTGAAATTGTCGAAGCAATTAAGGAGTTTGTTCCAAGTTTGAAAGTCGAATTTGTCGGCAATCTGATTATGAATCAGTTGAGTTATGAAGTATGCCGACAAAAAATTTCAGATACTGGGGTAGATTTTTCTGGTTCTTTATCTCTTAAAATAGAAGAAACACTTAGACTTTTAAATGCATAAGCTTACAATTTTACTGCCCCTTAAAGATCGTCATATATATACTGAAAGATGGCTTCGCTTTAATTTGCATGATGATTTTTTGTATTTCATTGCTGATGGGAGCTTTGGTGATGAGAATGAAAAAATCATAAAACAATGGAGCAGAAAAAATATCCTTTATAAAAAATTCAATCCTGATAAAAATATACTTACTTACATAGATAAGATGAAATCCAGTTTGGATGAAATTAAAACACCATATGTCATTAATGCAGACAATGATGATTTTTTATCTAGAGCAACTCTGATGAAACTGATAAGTGAGTTGGAATCTTCAGAAGATCTGGTTGCTGTACAAGGTAGAATCGCATTTTTTTCAGAAAAAAATTCTAGATTTGTGAGTTTTAAAAGACATAAAGATCATCAGCATCTTTGCAATATTACTGAATTAGATGCTTTGAGAGAGTTGGTTTCCAATTTTAACCCTTTCTGGTATGCCCTGACACGCACAGAAGTACAGCAAAATATATTTTCTATATTCGAGAGGATAAAATTAGATAACGCTTATTTAGCCGAAATTTTTCAATCCGCATTTTTGCTTACCTATGGAAAGGTTGGTTGTAATAGCAACATTTCATATGCACGGCAGAGCAATCCTACAACTTCTAATGCACAGAATGATTCTAGTTTATCAATTGAAGAAAATCCTCAATTAGATTTTATTCTTGATCAGAACTTTTTGGATAAATTTAATTTGCTTTGTGATGAATTATCCATTTTGTTAATGGTCGATAGAAAAGAAGTTTTTAAATTGTTTAGAAGTCTCTATCTTCTTGCATTTCAAAATTCAGAAAAGAGTTATAAATTTAACGAATTAATTGACGAAATAGGATTAAGAATAATTACAAAATTAAAAAATTATTTTGAAAATTCACTGGACGAAAATCAATTACTTTTGAAAATTAATTGAATTTTCCATCGTACCATATTCGAATTCATTTATTGGTACAATTAATTTCGTTTATTCGATAATAAAATCGAAATTAATGAGAATAGAAATTTGCAAATAATTCAACGACCACTATACATAGTTTCTTATTGGGCTACAAAATTTCTTGAATAGTAACTATAATAAGCTGGTAGAAATTTCCCTGTTAAGAATGCCCTGTGTGTAATCCTGCCTGCTTACTCCTTTTAGGTGCTGGCCAACTCGGTTCTCGCTATCTGCAAGGCTTAGCATCCTGTAAGGTTCCAATAGAAATTTGGGTAGCCGATCCAAGTGAAGCTTCCTTGGCAACAGCCAGGGCTCGCTGGGAAGAAGTAGCCTCCATACCCCACTCGCACACTGTGCGGTATTCGACCACTTTGAACGACTTACCAGCCTCACTTGATCTTTGCTTCGTCACGACCACTGCCGATATTCGTATACAAGTCGTCAAACAAGTTCAGTCACAATGCCAAGTACGTTACTGGGTATTGGAGAAAGTCCTGGCTCAGTCAACAGCTCAACTAGCAGATTTAGAGGACTCTCTAAAAAATGCGCAAGGAGTTTGGGTCAACACTGCACGTAGGATGGTAGAATGGCATCAACACACCCATAAAGTTTTGCCCAATGGTGGGGTTTTTCAAATTAAAGGGTCTGGGGGCAATTGGGGACTTGCGTGCAATTCCATTCATTTCATTGATTTGGTTGCTTGGTGGACCAGTGAGGTTTTAGAAAAAGTTAATGCCTCTGGGCTGGAGCATTGGAATCCCAGTAAGCGAGGTGGCTTTTGGGAAGTCAACGGCAGCTTGCTGGCGCATTATTCTGGAGGCTCAGAATTGGAGTTGGTCTCTAGCCAGAAGCTGAGCAAACCTTTCACAATGCATTTTAAAAGTGCTCAAGGTGAATATCTGCTTAATGAATCGAAAGGAACATTCATTGGCCCCAATGGGGTTGATATTCCAGGTCGAGTTGAATTCCAAAGTGAGATCACTGGCCGCCTCGTTGATCAGATTTTGCTTGATGGAACCTGCTCTCTACCAAAACTAAGCGAATCCGCCCAGATGCATAAAATCTTGATCGAAAGCTTGTTACAGCACTGGAACGAAACTCAACAGCGTAACGACACAGTTCTCCCCATAACGTAAGTATGCATCTCTGGCTGATTGGCTCCGGCCGTATGGCACAAGACTACGCAAAAGTGCTGCAGACTCTGCAAGCGGACTTTGTTGTCATTGGCCGAAGTAACAACTCAGCACAGAATTTCCATAAAAAAACCGGGATACCTGTAAAAACAGGGGGATTAACGAATGCTCTAACTGGTAATCCTGCCCCAGAAATAGCGATCGTAGCAGTGGGAGTAGAACAACTCGCACAAGTGACTTCTGCACTGATCCAAGCTGGAACGAAACGGATCCTACTTGAAAAGCCCGGTGGGCTGAATGTTTCCGAACTAGTTGACCTTTTACAGCTTGCAGAGGCGCAACAAGCAGAAGTTCTGCTGGCCTACAATCGTCGGTTTTATGCATCCACCCTGCATGCTGGGGAAATCATTGCAGCAGATGGTGGTGCGACCAGTATTCATTTTGAGTTTACAGAGTGGTCGCATCAGCTTCAGCACATACAGAAAGCTCCTGGGGTAATGGAGCACTGGGTACTTGGCAATTCTTCACATGTACTAGACTTGGCATTTTACTTGGGAGGTTTTCCTCAGGAGTGGAAGGGTTGGTCTAAAGGAGGAACAAATTGGCACCCTACAGCCTCACGCTTCTCCGGTGCAGGAGTAACAGAGTCCGGAGTCCTCTTCTCCTATTTCGCCGATTGGGAAGCCCCAGGGCGCTGGGGAATCGAGGTGATGACCCGAAAGCATCGCCTCATTTTCCGTCCAATGGAACAATTGCAACTTACGACACTAGGAAGCGTATGCGTTGATCCTGTCGAAATAGATGATCAACTTGATCGGGAGCATAAGCCCGGATTGTATCGACAGACTGAGGCTTTTTTACGCCAAAAGAGTGAGAGATTTTGTACTCTTGAGGACCAGGTTCGTCACGCCAAATTGTATAGCGAAATTGCTGGTTATCACTGCTGACGCCGACTACTAGGCACATCCATCGCATGTTCAGATTCCGAACACAATTTCCATCCTAAATCATACAAGCAGAAATGCAAAACTGGCAACAGTTTGTCATCCCTTCATCCTCAACGATTCTTGAGGCAATTGCCCTGCTGGAGTTAAATCAATGTGTGGTGGTGGTCGATGATTTAGGTTGCTTGGTGGGCACTGTGACAGATCGTGACATACGAAAGGCTCTACTTCAACAATACAGAATTTCTGATCCTATCTCGCAGATCACCAACACTTCACCAACTTCCCTGAGTTATCCACTCCAACCCCAGGCTGCTCGAAACCTTCTCCAAGAAAAGCATTTTGAGCAGTACCCTTTGGTGGATACGAATAATATAGTTCGTGGTATCTACACGGGCCAGGAAATCTCAAAACTTACATTGGCCAACCCTGTAGTGTTGATGGCCGGTGGGGTAGGCTCTCGGTTGGCGCCGATGACAGATAATTGTCCAAAGCCTCTACTACCAATTGGCAATCGACCAATTTTGGAAACGCAACTAATCGAGTTGATTCAAGCCGGCTTTGAACAATTTTGGATCTCGGTCAATTATCGAGCTGAAATGATTGAGGAATACTTTGGCAATGGGGAAAAATGGGGAGTGCAGATTCAATATTTGCGCGAAAAGAAAGCACTTGGTACTGCAGGAGCGCTCAGCTTGTTATCAGAGGTCCCTGCAGTCCCAATCCTAGTGATGAATGGTGATCTGCTGACCAAAGTCAATTACCCAAAGCTTCTGGAATTTCACGAATTTCATCAAATGGAAATGACGATCGGTGTGCGAGAATACGACATGCAAGTTCCCTATGGGGTTGTGCACTTGGAGGGTCTGTATGTGGCGCAGTTAGAAGAAAAACCGGTGCAGCGATTTTTTGTGAATGCTGGGATTTATGTGCTAGAGCCCGATTTGATTGAAAAAATTCCTCAGTCTGCATTCAATATGACGGATCTATTGGATCAATTGATTCCACCAAGAAAAGTAGGAGCCTTTCCGATTCATGAATATTGGATTGATATCGGACAATCAGCTGATTTTCAAAAAGCACAATTAGAGTATTCTACTATCTTTGAGTAGCAGCTAATGTGTCAGCTAGCTGCAAATCAGCAATATTTTCAGCAGAACCCGTTGCATATTGCCATAGTTGGCTTGGGTAGTATCGGACGACGTCATTTGCGTTTGTTACGAGCCATGTATCCTGAAATGGAAATAACGCTAGTTCGCTCTGGTAAAGGATCAGATTGGCCTGAGTCGTTATTAGCCCAGCGAATTGTGAGAACTTCAAAGGAAGCTCTCGATGCTGGAGCCCAGGCTGCGATTATCTGTTCTCCAGCTTCTTTGCACCTCGAACAGGCAATGGATTGGGTGAGCGCAGACCTGCCCCTGCTGATCGAAAAGCCACTTTCGACAAATACATCAGGGTTAGAACAGCTTGCACAGCTTGTTCGTTCTTCCGGAGTTCCAACTCTGATTGGTTATGTATTGCGTTACGATCTGGCTGCACAATACTTTCAGCAGCAGCTAGCTACAGACAATTATGGTGTGCCGCTTAGCGTGAGAATTGAATGCGGATCCTTTCTGCCCGACTGGCGTCCGGAGCAAGACTATCGTCAATCCACCTCTGCTTCCAAAGAGTTGGGTGGTGGAGTGTTGCTCGAATTGAGTCATGAACTTGATTACGCAAATTGGTTTTTTGGATCTTTTGATAAAGTTCAAGCAGCTCTCCAGAACTCTGGAACCCTGGATATTGATGTAGAGGATGGAGCGGAACTTCTGTTGCAAACTGAAACGGGTCTTACGGTCTCAATTCACCTGGATTTCTACAGTAAAACCCCCAAGCGCCATTGCCGAGTCCAGACTACAACAGGTGAACTGGTCTGGGACGCTTTGAAACAAGCTGTCTGTTGGACTGATGCCTCCGGGCAGACTACGGAAAAATTCTTTCCCCAGGAAAGAGATGAGTTGTTCCGTCGGCAACTGCTCCATTTTTTTGAATGTGTCCAAGGTATTTCTAAACCGATGGTTCCCATTGAACAAGGAACGCAAGTGATGAAGATGATTGACGCGGCTAGAGAATCTCATGATTCTGGTCGAATGATCACGTTATGAGAACCTTTGCCTTTGTGTTTGCCAGGGGAGGTTCCAAGGGAATTCCTCGAAAAAATCTGCAGCTCTTGGCAGGGAAGCCCTTGTTGGCGTGGTCGATTGAGATGGGGCAGTCGCTTGCTGAAGTTGAGCGCGTATTCGTCTCGACTGAGGATCCAGAAATTACTGAAACCGCACTTTCTTTTGGTGCTGAGGTGATCACAAGGCCAGCAGAATTTGCGCAGGATACGAGTCCAGAGTGGCTGGCTTGGCAGCATGCGATTAAAGTCGTCGAGGAAAAATTCGGTCGATTTGAGCGGTTCCTGAGCCTTCCTGCGACCGCTCCCTTAAGAAGCCAGCAGGATGTAGAGTGTTGTCTAAAGAGACTGGACGCAGAGACTGATGTGGTGATTACGATGTTACCAGCTACTCGCAGTCCCTGGTTCAATATGGTCTGCCAAGAACCAAAAGGAGACTTGCGCTTATTGGTCGAGGGAAACTATACACGTCGTCAAGATGCTCCAATTGGATATGATGTCACAACGCTAGCCTATGTATTGCGCCCAGAATTCATCCTCGAGAAGCAACGCCTTTGGGATGGGCGAGTGAAGGGGGTTGAAATTCCTCCTGAAAGAGCCTTGGACATCGACACCCCTCTGGATTTGGAGATCGCCCGATTTCTTCAAACAAGAGCTCAATCCTGATGAAGTGGTGAAGCATGAGTTGGACATGGGATGCAGTCTGTAAGGATCCACAGCTACAAGACTTGCCTTACAAGTTGGAATTGAATGGAGACGGAGAGTTGATCATGAATGCGGTGAAAGTTCTTCATGCTTTTCTAGTTTATGAGATTCAAAGGCACCTCATGCAGTTAGGCCCAGAAGGCTTCAGCCCACCTGAATTTCCAATTCAAACTTCCGATGGAGTACGATCGCCTGATGTTGTTTGGATCTCTTCCGAGCGCAGAAAGCGAACACTCAACGAAAGTGCGGCGAGTATTGCTCCTGAAATTTGTATGGAAGTGATGTCACCTGGAAACTCACTCCAACAACTCCAGAAAAAAGGAAGGCTCTACTTGCAGGCTGAAGCTTTAGAGTTCTGGATTTGTGATGAGAAACAAAAAATCTCCTTTTACAACAAAACTGGAGAACAATCGCATTCTCTCCTGTTTCCTGATTTTCCTCGCACAATAAAGTTATAGTGAGTCAGACCAAGCATCTGGCTTAAGAAATTCAAGGATTAAGACTTACTAATAAATGCTCGCATTAAAAGAAAAAGTAGTACTCATCACAGGTGCGACTGGCCGGCTCGGTTCTGCTTTCTCACATAGGATAGTTGAAGCTGGCGGACAAGTGTTTCTGGTGGATCTCAATCAAAGTAAGGGTGAAGAACTCTCGAAGATACTTGGGAAAGAAAATGCGCCCTTTCTGGCTGAAGACATCACCACTTCGAATGGCATCCAGAAAGGAATAGCAGCATGTGTCTCTATATTCGGGAAAGTGGACGCAGTGATACACGCGGCGTATCCCAGATCTGTTGGATGGGGCGATTCTTTGGAAAATCTAAAGCCGGAACACTTATTTGAGGATCTGAACAAGCAACTTGGTGGGGCCATTTTACTGTCTCAGCAAGTCATCAAGCAATTTCAGCAGCAAGGTTTCGGACAGCTGATCCACATCTCTTCAATCCAGGGGATCGCGGCTCCAAAATTTGAGCATTATGAAGGAACCAGTATGCACTCGCCGATCGAATATTCTGCGATAAAGTCTGGCATCATCGCAATTACCCGCTGGCTGGCCAAGCGCTATCGTCAGCAGAACATTCGAGTTAACTGCATCAGTTTAGGAGGTGTCCTTGATCAGCAACCAGAATCTTTTCTGGAGCGCTATCAAGCTTCCTGCAACAGCAAAGGGATGCTGGATGCTCAGGATGTAGCAGGAGCAATCATGTTTTTGCTATCGGAAGGGTCCACTTTCATCACGGGACAGAATATAATCATTGATGATGGGTGGAGCCTATGACCGAAGGAGTTACAAGGTTGGGCAGAGTTCATGGGCATGTCGCTAAATAGCATCCAACCGATCGCCTCATGGATTTAGAGTTGTCTGTCTCAACACGGTTGGCAAATAATTCAGCCTTTCGAACATTTTCTAGGGTAGTGAATACATTCCAATTATTTGTAGCATTCATTTCTACTATTCGGAGCAATGTGCAATGAAAAAAGCTGGGTTTATCATTCTTAGAGCCTCGTACTAGTTTGCTGTTTGCTAAAAAAGATCCAGTTCTCTTAAAGAATCCTAGAGTGTCAGGGAGTCAAGAAGTAAAAGCTAGTTTTAGATCAAGCGAAGCTTCTAAAAGTGTCTACTCTCAATTTTTCCTGGGGTAAGAGCTCTGCAAGGAAAAGATTCTGGCGGTTGAAGTCAAAACACTAACTCGAGTATCTATGAAATCAGCAGAATCTTTCGATGGAGTGCCGTAGCATATCGGAAAGAAACTGATGCGCTTTTTTGCTCCGTTGTATCTTGTTTGCGGGTTGGACTAAGCAGGAGTAAATTGATTGTTCTGCCATAGGGAAACTTTTTTTAAATTGGGGGGAATATAGAATCCATTTATACCCACAACTCCCCGAATACTAAAACTTATTGATAAAGTTGCATTGCAACGAAGTTCAACTAGGTGTTGAAAAAAGCTAGCTGATCCAAAACAACAGAAACATAGATTACACCATGCCTGATTCCAGTTACTTCAAGGACTACTTTGAGCATCTCCACAATCGACTACAGACTGTCAATATGGCAGATTTGGAACAGGCAGCCCAACTTGCCTCCCAGGCACACCAACAAAAGCGCAAAATCATCTGTGTAGGCAATGGTGGGAGTGCAGCAATGGCCAGTCATGTGACTGTTGACTTGACCAAGGCAGCCGGGATGCGAGCGGTCAATTTCAACGAAGCCGATTTGCTGACCTGTTTTGCCAATGACTATGGCTATGAACACTGGGTTGCCAAAGCTTTGGAGTTCTATGCCGATGAGGGAGACCTGGTGATCCTGATCAGCAGCAGTGGACAGTCACCTAATATGCTCAACGGCGCCAAGCAAGCTCGGGAAATGGGACTGCCAATCCTGACTCTCTCAGGATTTCGGTCAGACAATTCATTGAGAATTCTGGGAGATGTCAATCTCTGGGTGGATAGCACCGCTTACAACATCGTGGAAATGACCCACCATGTCTGGCTATTGGCAATTATCGATTACTTGATTGAACAGAAGCAGGATACAACGTCTTGAGTGAAGTACGTGCGCTGTTGCTAGCTGCCGGGTTGGGAACACGCCTGCACCCACTGACCGAACACTGGCCCAAGTGCCTGATGCCGATTGGAGAGAGGCCCCTGTTGGAGTACTGGTTGGAGACCCTCTGGCGATCTGGCATTCGTGAGGTTCTAGTGAACCTTCACTATCTACCAGAAATTGTTGAGGTTTTTCTGACGCGTCCTCGATTTCGAGATTGGGTCAGCGCTGTAAAAGAAACAGAGTTGTTAGGAACAGCCGGAACCCTGCGTACTCATGCCAAATTTTTCAAAACGCAGACGACACTGCTCGTACATGCCGACAACTGGTGTCAGTGCGACTTCACAGATTTTCTGAAATTCCACCAATGCAGACGGCCCAAAGGAACTGTGCTGACGATGATGACCTTTGATACGGAGTCGCCACAATCGTGCGGAATTGTCGAAGTGGATGACGATGGAGTGGTGCAGGCTTTCCATGAGAAGGTAGCCAATCCTCCAGGAAGCCGAGCCAATGCGGCAGTTTATTTGTTGGAACCAGAATTACTGAATTGGCTAGAAGCACAGCCTCAAATCAATGACTTCAGCACTCAAGTGCTACCAAACTATCAGGGGCGAATTGCCACATGGCACAACCATCAACTGCACCGAGATATTGGGACGATCCAATCACTCCGACAGGCACAGTCTGATCCAAGACCAACAGCCCTCTGGGGAGAAGCTGATGCATGGCAAGAGCAGTTTTTCCAGCATCTAATTCATCAGAGACTGCGAGAGTTAAATGTCACCTGAACAAAAGATTTGGCGACTCTCTGAGACCGAGTCACAATCTTCATTGCCTAGTGGTCAGCAGGTTGTCTTGTGCTATGGTCACTTCAACATCATTCACCCAGGGCACATCCGCCACCTAGAACACGCCAAGTCCTTGGGCCGGCAATTGATTGTTGCCGTGCAAGGAGACTTGTCCTCCACAGATTCAGGCAACTCTCATCACTTTTTGGCTCATGAACGGGCACTTGGTCTCGCTTGGTTGCAAATTGTTGATGGTGTCCTGATTCTGGACAGAGGAGACTTGGCAGAGGCCGTCCAAGTGCTGCGGCCAAATTTGCTGGTGTTGGGCAAGGAGTTCGAGAAAGAGCAACAGGGACTCTTGAAAGAGTCACTCAAGACGCTGCGAGCGGTTGGTGGCAAGGTCGTCTATCATGCGGGAGAAACCCACTATGCCACTACAGATCTGCTGCGTGAAGAACCGCGAGATCTGCAGCGTGAACGTTGGGAGCAATTCCAGCAAGCTTGTCAGCGACAACAACTGGATCTCACAAAGCTCCACCAGGCCTTGAATCGCTTTCAGCAGAGTCGTCTCCTTGTTCTAGGTGATACGATTGTTGATCAGTATATCGCCTGTGATGCCCTAGGGATGAGCGCGGAAGCTCCGGTGTTGGTTGTTCGGGAGCTCAAGGCTCGCGAATATCTTGGTGGAGCAGCAATTGTTGCGGCCCATGCCCAAACACTGGATGCTAAGTGTACTTACCTCTCGGTAATTGGCCAGGATCCGAATGCACAACTTGTGAGGCAGCAGCTCGAACGATACGGGGTATCCAACAGCCTGATTCCAGACCCTAGCCGACCCACGACCTTCAAAATCCGCTACATGGTTGAGAACCAGAAACTCTTCCGTGTTAGCCGCCTGCAGGAGCAGAGTCTCTCAGCAGAAATTGAGACTCAACTGATCTCACGACTGAGAGAGTTGGCTCCAAAGTTGGATGGAATCCTGGTCAGTGATTTTGTCTACGGGGTGATCACTGAAAACATTCTGAGCGAATTGCAGTCACTAAAGCACCAGTATGACCTACAATTGTTTGGCGATCTCCAGTGCAGCAGCCAAGTTGGTAACGTTGGAAAATTTCAGAATTTCGATCTACTAACGCCAACGGAAAAAGAAGCACGGATTGCCCTGAGTAATCGAGATGATGGTGTCGAAAGGGTAGCAAACCAGTTGATGCAGCGAAGTGGGACGAAACATCTGCTCATCAAACTGGGCGCCGAGGGATTTATTGCGTATGCCACTGAGGAAGATGGCTTCATCAACCGTCAGCATTTCCCAGCTCTGTGTCCAAACCCTGTCGATGTGGCTGGAGCAGGAGATTCTCTCTTGGCCTGCATGGCTGCCAGTCTTTGTGCAGGCAACTCTCTGATGGAGTCTGCTGCGTTGGGAGCCTGCATGGCTAGTCTGGCTGTACAGACGGTAGGCAATCTGCCAGTGCGCCAGGAACGGATTCAGCGGTTATTGGCTGCACGATTTTCACAAACTTCCATACCAAATTGAAACGCGGCCAAGTTATGAAGAAATTCTCTCAAAGTTCTGGAGCGGAAATTCCAGGCAACTTAACTCAAGTGACTTAAGGATTATGTTCCAGTTGAATGCAGAAAACTGATGACTCAACCTGAAAAATTCCTGGTTATTGGCAGTAATTCCTTTTCTGGGGCTCACTTTGTCCGTTACCTGCTGGAGCAAGGCCATGCGGTCCTCGGAGCTAGCCGTTCAGCTGAGTTACACCCGGTCTTTCTGCCTTATCGCTGGCTCGATCAAGTTCAGAAAAATTTTCAGTTTCGCGAACTGGACCTGAATCATGACCTCTCAGGATTACTGGAGTGGGTTCGGCAGGAACAACCGGAGTACATCGTCAATTTTGCGGCACAATTATGGTCGCCCAAAGTTAGCAAATCCCGGAACATTGGTATCAGACGAATGTGGTAGCTCAGGTCAAGTTGCACGATCAACTACGACAATTGCCCTTTCTCCGCAAATACGTCCACGTGACCACCCCTGAAGTCTATGGCAGCACAGAAGGTTGGATCCAGGAACACTTCAATTTTGCACCCAGCACCCCCTACGCGTTTTCACGTGCGGCCTGTGACCTGCACCTGATGAGTTTCTTCAAGGCTTATGGCTTCCCGGTTGTTTTTACCCGGGCTGCCAATGTCTATGGACCGGGTCAGCAACTTTACCGAATCATCCCCAAAGCGTTGCTTTGTGCTCGAACGGGACAGAAACTGTCCCTGCATGGGGGAGGGCATTCGGTTCGTTCCTTCATTCATATTCAGGATGTCGCGCGGGCCACTCGGCAACTGGCGCTGGAAGCTCCACCTGGAGAAAGTTATCACCTCTCCACTCGAGAGACGGTCACCATCCGGGAATTGGTGGAACAACTTTGCGCACTAACCGACGTAGACTTTTCAAAGGTTGCGGAAGTCTCAGCAGATCGGTTGGGTAAGGACCAGGCCTATCTGTTGGAAAGCAGTAAGATCAGGGAACAGTTTGGCTGGTCGGAGCAAATCTCTCTGGAAACAGGAATCCAAGAGACTCTCCAGTGGCTAGACACAAACCTCGAAACCCTGAAACAACAGCCTGATACCTACAAACACAAGGCATAAAGAAGATCCTGAAAATCTGGCCCTCAAACTTCTGATAACGTAGTAAGACCAGGAAACTTGCCCCTAGATCTGTTTAAGCCGAACTACGGTGCTTGAACCCAGCAGTAGGCAAAACACTTAAGGGCAGGGATGGCAGGTCAGAAGTTTGGCTGGAGCATCGAACAGTCAAATAGGTTGCAGTCATGGACTTTTGCTCCTTTGCATTAGCTGGCTGACCAACCCGTGTGGTGAGTATCTATTATTCATATGAAATTGGAAGGAGACATGCACTGGCAAGAAGTCTGTGAGCACCCAATTTTGCAAAATCTGCCTTTCAAAATTGAGTTGAACAAGGACGGAGAAATCATCATGAATGCGGTGCAAGTCAACCACTAACTCTATGCTTGGGAGATCATGCGGTTGCTGGAACAATTTCTCAAAAGGGGAAAATGTCCGCCTGAGTTTCCGATCATGACTTCAGACAACGTCAAGTCTCCTGATGTCGCCTGGATCTCCAACGAACGTCTACAGAGCATCTGGGGAATGTCTGCTTCAACGATTGCACCTGAGATTTGCGTAGAGATCAAATCACCCAGTAATACCTGTAAAAAGCTGCATGAGAAGTCCCCCAACGTATTTTGAAAAAGCAGCTACAGAAGTCTGGTTTTGTAGCGAGGAAGGCAAGATAGAATTCTATTCTTCAGAAGGCAAGTTGGTGAATTCCGTGCTCGTTCCAGAATTTCCAGAATTCATTGATCTTCAACCAGCATAAATCCAAACGTTTAAAATATGCGATTTAACAAAGTATGAAAATCTTAATCACCGGAGGCTGTGGCTACGTAGGAACAGTTCTCACCCAGCAACTGCTGATGGATGGTCACCAGGTAACCGTTGTGGACACTCAATGGTTTGGCAACCACTTGACGCCTCACCCAAACCTGGCAGTGCACAAGCATGACATTCGGGAGGTGGACGCAATTCCTCTGGAAGGCGTCGAGGCGCTGCTAAGCTTGGCAAACATTGCTAACGATCCTGGAGTAGAACTGAACCCAACGCTGTCGTGGGAAGTCAATGTCCTGGCTGGCCAGCAACTGATTGATCGTGCGGTACGCAGTGGAGTGAAACAGTTCATCTATGCCAGCTCTGGCAGTGTCTATGGGGTAAAAGACGAACCTCAGGTGACCGAAGATCTCCCCTTGGTGCCAATTTCTGTCTACAACAAGACAAAGATGGTCGCTGAACGTGTACTCCTCAGCTATCAAGACCAACTGCAGGTTCACTGCATCCGACCGGCAACGGTTTGTGGTTGGTCGCCGCGAATGCGGCTCGATGTCAGTGTCAACATGCTCACCCTCCAGGCTCTGAAGAATAGTCGAATTACTGTTTTTGGGGGCCAGCAGACCCGTCCCAATATTCACATTCAGGACATGGTTCGGGTCTACCAACACTTTCTTGCCAAGCCGGAGTTGCCTTCCGGATGCTACAACGCAGGGTTTGAGAACATTTCTATACTCGACATTGCTGAGCGAGTGACAGCAAGAATCCCTGCGGAGATTGTTGTCAGTGAATCAAACGATCCCCGCTCTTACCGCCAGAACTCGGATAAGCTGCAGGCAACAGGCTTTCTTCCAAAATACTCGGTCGATACTGCGATTGAAGAGGTCATTGAAAAGTACCACTGTGGGGAGTTGGTGGATCAAGACCAGTGTTACACGGTGCGTTGGATGAAACATTTGAAATTGGAGCAATGAACGGGATAAGCAGCCGATGGACAAGCGTGGTGGAGCAAAAAGGCAAAATATCGCCCTCCTATTAGGGCCTGTCATCAATT
>JACLAD010006354.1_pt1 | contig 21309 bp, 9 predicted proteins | sample 8027901 | NCBI WGS metagenome assembly JACLAD01 (sample SAMN15725071, study PRJNA655200) | protist metagenome | isolation source: fluorescence activated cell sorting (FACS) single amplified genomes of... | place: Spain: Blaines Bay Microbial Observatory, Mediterranean Sea | collected 2016-07-05 | reverse complement strand
AGTTTGAGATCTTTTTTGTTCTTGATATTCACGACGAGAGAAGTTGGCTCTCCATATATGTGGTGGAGATGGATGGATTTCACTTTTTCTTGATCACAATGATCGTGAGTGGTAGAGAAATAAGAGAATAACGAAAAGCAATGATTCACGATGAGGAAACTGGGGCAGGTAGTAAAAGTACACCATTGTTAATCGAAACTAAAAGGGAAATTGAACGAGAAGAGTCTAGCGAGACTAATCCAACTATAACTGGTTACTCTTCATTTTCACAAGAAGAGCGTAACACCCCAGTATCGTAGACTGATGAAAAGTTCTTTCCCCCTACTGAGATCCGGAGCGAGGCCAGTGTCGAAAGCTCAACTGAATACATTGTCACAGAGCTCAGACAACGCATGAGTACTGCAGATGATAGTGAACATAGCGTCGAAACTGATCATATGGATTCGGTAATACTTTATGAGATTGTGAAAAAAGATTGTTGTGCCTCGTTTGGTGCTGATCTTTCGCGATATTAAACCATGCTTTGCTGCGTTGGGATGGGTTTTCTTGTTCTCTCGTTAGGAATAGCAGCTATAGTCCGGCTTCAGGCACCTGGAATGAAAATCTGCTGCCCCCGTCAGAGCGAAAAGCGGGCCTGAACCTAGAGCTGTCCGGGCCAGGAGCATGGACGCGTCTGGATCCGTCATGGAGTCCGTGAATTAACCGAAAAAGTACTCAAATGAGTACCTTCGTAAAGTGATCATTTAGGCCTCATAAAGTGCACAGAGGGTACAGCCCACCCATATATTGTCCTGATGACTTCGTGGTATGGCTGGATGCATGAGGAAGTTGGCACCTGTGGTCGGTCCCCCCAGGGAAGGACAATCAAAGCGTACACATAGCTTAAGACCATAATCTTACTTCATTCAAGGACAGCAACATGACGGAGCGGAAGATTTTGTTTTTCATTCATATACATGTGTCGCCGTATATTATAAAGGACTCGTAAACGTAACAGATAAACAGAACAGGGGCGCCCGGGGAGCGACCTGACAGGGGCAACCGTGAGCGGAACTAGGAACAACTTCGGAACCCAAAGAGAACCGATACCAAACCAAAAAGCCAAAAAGTGTTTCTTTTGACAGGAAATAAAAAAAGGGATAAAAAAAAGTGTAAAAGAACAACCGCGCCGGAGGAACAGCCTCAAAGGAACGTGCTCTCTAGTAGAGCTTAGATAGCAAGGTGGGATTCAGGCTGGCTTTCTTGCAGTTGTTTGCATGTTGTTGTGTACGTACTACGTGTACACACGTGTATGTTCCGGAACTCATGCCGGGGAGCAGTCGGTCGACCCCGGGTCGCAAGACCGCGTGAGTTGTGTATGTTGCGAGGGTAGGGTGTGCACGAGAAGAGAGCACGAGCAACAAAACGAAAAAGCAAGGAAAGGAGGAAGAGGCGAAGGAAAACCCAAACAAAGAGGTTTAGATAAGTTATACAGAAAGAAAGACAGACACACGCAGAGAGAGAGAGAGAGAGAGAGAGAGAGAGAGATGCCGGTGAAGAATTTCTTTTGTCGTCCTGGTGGTGTTCAACATCCTGCCATTTCCAAGGACGTGGAAAGTGGAAAAGGACCACAGGATGAAAAGAAAAATAAAAGGCTTTCTGATCGTGTGAAAGCTGCACTTGTGAAACAAGAATCAGAACGTTTGGCACTTTCGTCGATTCGCGAGGAACCAAACTACCAACGCCGGTTTGACCAAGCCATTGAGCGCGTGTCGTTAGCGATTGTGGTAATCAATACTTTATACACTCGAGCTGTTGACGGGACCGTAGGCTCATCTACGGCAACGGGTTTTGTGGTGGATGCGAAGAAGGGTATACTACTCACGAATCGTCATGTATGTGGTGTTGGTCCAGTACGTGCGACAGCGACTTTTCAAAACAAAGAGGAGGTTAATTTGGAGCTTTTATATGCAGACCCGGTGCATGACTTTGGTTTTTTCAAGTACAACCCAAAAAAGGTAAAGTTCTTGGAACCTGGTGAGATCAAGCTAGCGCCTGAAAAGGCAAAAGTTGGGCTTGAAATCAAAGTCATAGGTAACGACAATGGTGAAGAGCTGCAGATTCTTGGCGGGACGTTGGCCCGTCTTGACCGAAACGCACCTCAATACGGCGGAACGTATAGTGATTTTAATACGTTTTACTACTCTGCTGCAAGTAGTACTTCTGGCGGCTCAAGCGGTAGTCCTGTAGTTGATGTAGATGGCGATGCAGTCGCGTTAAACGCTGGCGGGGCAACGAATGCAGCTTCCAGCTTTTTCTTGCCACTCGATCGCGTGGTCCGGGCATTGAAATCGATTCGCAAGAAGAAATTCCCAGAAAGGCGCACGGTACAAGCAATGTTTGCACACATGCCATTCACAGAGATTGAGCGACTTGGTCTTCCCGACAAGACTCAAGAAGAAATTCGTTCAAAGCATCCCGAAGCACTGGGGATGTTGTGCGTGCAACTGACGGCGCCAGAGGGTCCTGCAGATAAAGCGGGTATGCAGATTGGCGATATCGTAGTCCGAATGAACGGGGAGTTGATCCACGACTTTGGACGATTCCAGGAAATCACGGACGACAGCGACAAGATCGATTTCATCTTGAGTCGCGGTGGGGAGGAAATGAAAATGTCCGTACGCACAGATGACCTGCACAAGCTAATGCCTACTGAGTTCTTGGAAGTTGCTCAGGGTATTCTCATTCCCCTTTCCCTGCATATGTCGTTTCTCACGCAACTGCCTTGCGGGCAAGTGATTGTCATAAAATCAGGCAACATGTTTCGCGGTTTTGATTTAGCCGTGATCGCAGAGCTTGGCGGAAAGCGTACCCCTGATCTCCAATCTCTGGTCGACGCCCTTTGTGAGCAGCCCAGAGAAGCATTAATTCCTGCGAAAATAGTTAGCCCTTCGAACCGCTTCACTGAGATCGCAGTGACTGTCCCAATCGAGAGGCATTGGTTTGAGTGGCGCTCTGCGCAAAAGACGGTTTCCTCCGATGGTGTCATTACCTGGGAATACACGGATCTACCACAATCACCTGGCCCAAAACTGATGGAGAAAAAACGCGTCGTAAAGTTTCGTTCCAATCTTCACGCCCAGTTGGTCATCATCACGTTTAAGAGCCCGCAGCCCATGGACGGTAACAGCAACGTATCGTACAAGGGAACTGGTATCGTCTTGGATGCAAAGAACGGCATCGTCGTTTGTGATCGCCAGACGGTACCCAATACACTCGGGCATATCGAGGTTTATTTGGGGAATTCTTTCAAGGTGTCCGCAAAGTGCGTATTTGTTCATCCTCAGCACAACTACTCGTTCATCCAGCTCGATACGGAAAAGTATGAAATCGACGCCGCTCCGGAGGTCACTTCCCTTGAGGCACAACTGAGTGAGAGTCGTTTGCAGGAAGGTGATATGTGCCTATTCGCTGGCTATTCTCCCCAAGAAAGTGTATTCCTAAAGCAAACCCGCATCACTCTGGAGGGGCGCTTTGCGTCACTGGGTTCTGACAGCCCACGGTTTGTGGATATGAACCAGACCATTATGACGACCGATCAGAATGATCCCAATTTAGGCGGTGTTATGCTGGACGCCCAAGGTAAAATACTCGCCTTTCATTTTGCATTCTATATTAGCGGTCATGAAAGCCAGTACGCAATCCATGCATCAGAGGTCTTTGATGTTTACAGCAAATTCAAAAAGGAAATGCTGCGAGGGGGGGCAACAGTCAGTACTCTAGCCGTCAAACTCGGTGTAGTCCACATGGCAGAGGCATCTGCTGCCATGAATCTTTCTGAAGAATGGGTCGAAAGAATGCACGAGACCCAACCAGGAATGAACCACGTCTTCATCATTCGGCAGGTACTCGCAAAATCCAAATCGGAAGGCGTCCTGATTCCTGGCGATATCCTGCTTGCCATCGACGACATGCCAGTAACCAACTACACCGTAATGGACGACGCCGTGTCCGGAAAGACAACAGTCAAGGTAAAAGTTCTCCGCGACCAAAAAGAAATGGAAGAAAAGGTCCAAGTCTCTGGAATGTCCTCAGTAGGAACCGACCGTATTGTTCTGTGGTCGGGACTCACACTTCAAGCACCCCACTATGCTGTAAAATGGCATGGTCATCTCCCAAAACAAGCCCTGGGTGAGGGAGAACAGAAAGGCATTTACATCACACATGGGGTTGCGGGAACCCCGGCTCAAATGTACGGAATTCCAACGGGTCTGTTCATTACCAGTATTAATGAAAAACCTGTACGAACACTTGACGCCTTTCTCGAAGCTGTCGAAGTCGTTCCAGATACAGAGTTTCTCCGAGTAGGACTCATTACTCTAAGTGGGACTCCACTTGTGGTCACTCTAAAGCAAGATCGATACTATTGGCCAACCAAGAACGCCACTCGTGATCCAAAAACGGCGGAATGGTCCATTGATGTCGTTGATCGTCGGAAGAACTAATTTTTTATCTAACAGTAAATCTACGTGCTCTTTTTTTCTTCTACTACTACTCTTCCACTTAGTCTACTAGCTTCGTTAAACTGTGTCATACCGATCAACCATGTTGTTATCCAAATGTTGCTTGGCGACTTGCTCAATGGCTTCTGCACAAACATTTGGGAAATGGTCCAATGCGGAACGGCGAGATACAATCATCTCGTCTAGACTGATCCGGTCGACCCATACCGGGACATATACATCCCGTGTTCTACAGCAATTCTCGTGTATCGATTCTGCACGCATCAAGTGCAAGAGGCGGCCAGGGGCGTACATCGGGGTTTTGGTCAAAAAATCTCCTCCCTGGTCTTGTTTACGCAGCTCTGTAATTTTACGAGCAAGCATTTGACGCGCAAACGTCTTGGGTACCCTATTTTCTGGATACAACAGGTCATCAGCATGGCGATACAGAATTGCAGCACGCATTGCTTTGGGCTTGTTCACCTTGGACCGCCGAAGCATGTCGAGTATCTGCGCTTTCAGCTTTACCAATGCACGCCATGACGCGCGTGGTACCATGTCTTCGCCAACAAACACGCTGTGGACCCATTTCGAGCTACTCTCTGCAAGACGGTAATCAAAAATGCAACCCGGTGGCGAGTAGGCAATCACGGTCAGGTCTGGCACAAGCGGCTTTAACAATACTGAAAGGATCGAAGCTATACCAGACCCTAGACTATGGCCCACTAATTTCAACTTGTACCCACGACAATCGGGTAACTCATACAGGGCATGACCTGGGATGGTCTCGAGATGGGCAGAGCCACCGTACCGCTTTACATCAGCATCCTTTCCAAAAAGAAGAGCATGTAGGATTCGCCGCCTTTCAATGTCCGCTCGAATGGTCAGGGCGGTAGCAAGCATACCGCCGTGTGCATGGCTGTCCGGTCCAATTACGTCACCAAGCTCGTCTAAGCCCCAGTGTGATGCAGTAGACTGCAACGATCTTGGAGTCACGATGGCATCGATAAGCATGTCTGCGGCGGATAATGTCCCACGGATCGCCAAAACAACAGTGCGAGATAATTCGTCTACGGCCAAAGAATACGGTGATTCCATGGGCCCGTTGGAAAAACTCGCGAAAACAATCGTGGGCTTCTTGCGACCAAGCGTAGACATGCGTAAAGCCGAATAGTTCAACGAACAACAATCATCATCGATGATATTTTCCGAGAAACTTGGTCGACGAAACATCCGACCAGGGTCTGTGTCCTCGCTGCTCTGGCAATCATTCATGCAACACAACTTGACAGGTGCCATCGCAGTATGAATAAATGCGTAAAGAAGTTTGCCGTAAATACCAAGCATGTACGGTTCAAAATGATGCGCCTCTTGCAAGAACTTTTTCGCATCGTCGTCTATCGCCACATGCGCTTCCTCGAAGTGCTGAACATGGAGGCGAATACGTGCACGTCGCCGCATGTGCTCTTCAGACCACAGCCATTGAGAAAAATTGGCCGCGGAACCGAATGGCGACGATCCACTGGCCGGTGAGCTCGTCGAAGGGGAAGCTGCAGCCGATACAGGCGGTGAAGCATACGCAGGCCGACTCCCCGTGCCAACAGCGACATGGGATCGATCTGCGGGGGAGTTTGCAAGTACATTCGATACTGTCGATCGCAGCGAGGGGCGCAGCTGCGAACGGATTATTGCCTGCACGGCATTGTTCTCCAAAGAACGCTGCTCCGTCCGTAAAAGTGTCAGCGCCGCAATGAGATCCGAAGGAACCAAATCGAGCCCTTTGAAAAACCTCGCCATCACATTCGCCACGTCTCTGTACGTTTCATCCGACGCTTGGTGCACCGAACTACCAAATATGTTACACGTAATTAACTGAAACCAGCAACACATTCTCTTACATCGACCTTCCCAGTCGGTCCGTGTAACTGACCATGATAGTCCTTCATCATCACTTGCATGATGAATGCTCAACATCGCATTTATATCTTCTTCGAGGTCTGAATAGCTTTCATCATTTACTTCCAATGCACGATATTGATCTCCCCCCATCACATTGCGTCTTGCTCGACGAGAGTTCGATATCAAGAAAAACCCACACGTAAAGAACAACACACAATTCACCCAAACAGCGATGGCAACGATTTGAAGCATCGTATAAGATGTTGACAAGCTAAAAAACATGAACTCGCCTCTGTCGTGCGTCTCTACCACGCAACTGTCGGGACATTCATTAACGAATAAGAGTATTGATCCAAAAGCGTTCACAACAAGTTCCCCACCTGTCGTAATGGTAAGTAACTTCAAAAGAGGATTTACCATAGCCCTGCTTTCCGTATCCACGATTGTACCACGTAGAGAATGAACAAATAATAAAACAAACAAGCTAAGTGACACTAAGTATAAGCAGAATTCAACCCCACCAAGCCATCGAAGTCTAACAAGCATCCTTTGATCCTGATCACTACCACAATGATCTAAGTCAGATCCTGAAAAAGCAGCAATAAGAGAAAGTCCTGTCACAACAGCATAAAATAACCTCACTCCAATTCCCACCAGTGAAGGCAAAGGCATATCATCCGAACCGATCGCCCATTGTCGTTGAAACAAATTCAAAGACGGCATTTCCTTCTTCGTCCCCTTTTAGTCTCAACTTCCAAGCAATTTTGTTATAAACACCCACAAACACCCACACACACACACAATCTCTCTCGCTCTCTCTTTCGTATATAAATAAATATTATGTACACTCACTTTGTCATCGATTGCGTGTGTTTCGATATGAGAATTGTTTTTTCGACTCGCACACACACTTCTTTTTGGTTGACGCAACAAGGAAGGATGGAAGGAAGGACTCACCCTTGCTTTTTGGGTTGACGCAACAAGGAAGGAAGGAAGGAAGGAAGGAAGGAAGGCTTGAAGGAAGGAAGGAAGGAAGGAGCAAGCATAGAAAGCGAGCATAGAAGCCCGACTTGCTAGCGCACAGGAACAAGCATAAAGAGCGAGCACAGAAGCCCGACCTGAAAGGGAGATTTAGAAAAGAAGGAAATTACAGTGACTTTTTGTTATTTGGTGCAGTCTTGTTCATCGCTTTTTCAAGGCGAAACCACCGTCTGAAGTACAAACAAGCACTTCTTTTGCAACCAGACTATCAAGGAAAGAGGCTAGTTGACTCGTACTCTTGTCGTATTTGTGTTCGCCAACGGAAACAAACATTTTCAGGTTGTTGTGTATTTTTTCCAAAGGTAACGAGTCGTAGTTGTTCAACATACCACGCACGAAGGACTCATAAACCATCATTTCTTCTGCTAGTTGCGCGTCGGCAGAAACAGCACTCTCATTGGCGCCTTCTTCATTATGAACGTTTACAGCGGAGTGGTCTTCAGAGAGATTCTCAACTGCGGCATAGGTAGTCTCTCCTTTCGAATTTCGTTGACTGCGCACAACCCCTAGACTTACCCAATATGCGATACGTTTATTGAGTACGTCAACGTCAAGACCTGTCACTTCAGCAAGGTCGTACGCTTTCCACAAGGGCCGCTCACATACGTGAAGCATGATGGTTGCTAGTAAAGGGTTTACATAATAGTCTTTCGTCTTTCCGTTGTCAAATTCGAGCTCCAAGTGAGCAAGACCCAGATTCGTTTTCCACACCAGGGAACGTGGGTTTTTCAAAACCGAGTACTCATGCGATACATCTTTCATCCGTTTTTGGATTGCAGGGTGAACCTGGATATCCTCGCCATGCAGTCCGGGCCAAAATTGCTTGGAAACAATGGTAACATCAAGGTCTTCCACCATGGAATTGTTCTCAGGACCCCGACCTCGCAGAGTCTTTTTGATATTCGCATTGATGCGTTTGGAGTCTTCAATGTCCTTGATCATGATTTCACATTGAAGCAGAGAGCTTTCACCAAAGCGAAGCTTCAAAAGTTCAAGGTTGCGGACTTCTCTCTCAGCATCAAAGTCAAGACTGGTGAGCAATTTATCTGCCAGCATCAAGCGGTATTCATTCACGAAGAGCTCTTTCGATCCATAAATGTGTATGAGCATTCCTAAAATGTCACTTGATCTCCGGCTTCTTGAAGTTTTTCTAGAGTCTGCGCCGATCGGATCTGGTTTCCACTCCTCTGTCTCTTCCGCATCTTCGTTTTCGTCGTCACTTTCGTCAAAATTTTGGGCAATAGGCTGCATATTTTCCCCACGCCCTAGTTCTTCGTAGAGATCAGAATTCGAGTCATCGGTCAGACTTGTGACAATGCAACGCACAGTATCGTTGCGTTTTCGCAAATAATTCTTAATAGGCTCGCTTATTGCTTCTAACAATACACCGGTAGGATCCAGCAACCGCAGCGCTTTTATGGTTGCAATGTAAACGTCAAGAATCTGGGCAGTATTGGCCCCAGGGTGTAAAAGACGAGTAGCTAAAATCTGCCTCAAATTCATCACAAGCTCTCGATATTGATGTGTCCGCAGCAAACAATCCTTGAGATCTTCAAGCGCTGAAGAACTGTCTGGGAAATCGGTTATTATGTCAAACAGCTCGCTCATGCGCAGATTGCAAAGGGTTTCAAATACATGAAATTCGAGGCGGGCTTTCCATTGGTGAAACTTTTCTTGAATCCTGAGTTTATCAGGCAAACAACCCTCCAAAACAGTCAATAGCCATGCCAGCACTACTGAATCCAGCCAACTACAAACGCGACTCAATAGACCTGTATCAAATCTTTCTCTACACCGTTTTAACACATGCTTCTCGGTTTCCTTGCAAAGGACTTCACTGAGAGGTTCTTCACACAACGAAAACCATTCTAATTGTACGATGTATTTCGAAAATTCTTCAAGCGGCAGGATGTCCTGTTCACAACTACCTGCTGCTTCGTCGTTGTCTTCTTTTTCGGAGCAACTATCTCCGGTATCGGCGTCGTCCATACTTTCAACCAAAGCACGCCGATGGTGATCCTTTAATAAGCTCGCCAAATACCCCTTAACACAATTTCGAAATGAGCACAGTGCCCTAGAGTCACCTATTAAAAATAAATCGTTAAAGATTGTTCCAACACGGCGAGCACAAGTACCCTCGTCAGGAAATGCTTTATCAATACTTTTCGCGATTTTCACGAGGGGGTTAGCGGTGTGCGAAGCAACTTCAAGACAGGTTTTCAAACAAGATGTCAGCGACTGTTCCTTTTCCCCAGCATTCAAAAGAAAATCATGAAACTTTACCGCGCCGGGGACGATCAGTTTTTCTTTCATCTCCATAATTGCCAGCTCTTGAACGAGCGATCCAAGTCCCGCACCGACTAACGTTTGAATATTGCCATTTTCACTTTGATTCATCAATAATTCATCGATCTTATCATGACTCAAATTGCCATCTTTCATACAACATCCGATCCAATCAATTATACCAGCAAGAGCTGTCTCACCAGCTGTAGCCATCTTGGATTTGAAATGCGTTTTCTATTTTCTCATTTTTTTTTTTTTTTTCAAAGTTTTAAAAAAAAGTATTCTCTATTATCAAAAGATAAAGATTTTTATCTTTTCTTATACTGTTTCAGTTTTGTTTTTTGTAATAGAAAATTTATTTAAAAGTTACTTACATTAATAACTAAGAATACGTGCTACCAATACGCAGAATTAAAAACGTTTTCACCTCTCTCGCTTGAATGGGCCCCTCCGGGAGCGTCAAAAACGTCTCGAGACAGCACTTGGAAGAGATAAAATCCATGGGATAATCTCCCAAGTTTCAAATGATTGCAAGAGAAAAAGTTGGCGTGACAACTGGCGAAAATCCAAAGTTGCGTAATCTTGTTCAAACGATTTCAAGTGAAAGATGCTCCGGAGTCCCCAGCCTCGTCGCGAGCATTCTGCCAACACATGGTACTGGTCATATCAGGTCGCTCCCCGGTCATATCTATCTAGTTACCAGGATGCATCAAATCAATTCGATCGCTATTCGAAGGATTTCAAAACTACATTCGGTAGTCAAGGGCCGGCGGTTCCATGATAAGTGTGATGCGTTTTACATTTCAGGACGAAAATGCCAGCTGGCTTTTTTGATTTCTTCGCTGAAATTTTTCAAAGAGATGAACGCATAAAGAGAAGCGATGCTCTTGAACACATGACGTGTATTGATATTTGATATATTGATCACTGAACTGCTGATACCGACGTCGCTCCCCGCTGATACGCACGCCTAGTACCTGTCTGAAGTTTGCTAATCAAGAACTGCACAGCCTTGTTCCCGTAAGGCCGGGGCCGATGCTGAAAGTAAGATTTGCTAATAAACTCACACTGAACCTCGAACTTTCGCGTAAAAGAAAAAAAAAAATAGAACCTAAACAAGAATAGAAAAGAAAAAGAAGAGGAGATATTTATAACAAAAATTAATCAAAATGAGCGCGAAAATTATCACATACGTACTTGCTGTTGCCACCTTTATCCTTGCAATAATTGGTACAGCAGGCGAGGCAAATTTAAATTATAACATGTGGAAATTTCCATTTGGTGGAGCCGCAAAAGCGTTTTCGTTGATTGCTGTGTTTTCATCTTTTGGAGCATGCGTTGGGTTATATTTGCATCATCAAGGAAACGCGCTCGGTAAAAAGACGACTGTAGGGTCCTTCGGACTTACCGCAATTCTGAGTTTGATAGCTTGGATCGCATATCTTGCTAGTGATTTCGGGGCGGTGAAAGTGGCCTTCTTTTTCCAGATGCTCACCATGATTTTTGCAGCAATTGGTACCTTTTTCGCATTGAAACTTGATGACGGCGAGCCAAGCCAACCGAAAAACAACAACACCGCTAACACCGGTACTGACCAAGTTTAGATCTGCCCATATTAGTTACCATAAATAAATACACACCATGATTGATATATTTACACAGCATTCACTCGCTGGATAGCAATCATCTTGATGCGAACGCTCTCTGAACAATAGCAAGGACCGATTGACTTGAATGTGCTAGCTTGCGATTTTCGCTTTGAACTTCTTCCATTTGGGCTTTGATCTGTTCAATTTGGTTTTCGAGGAGGCAATTTTTTTGATGAACTTGATCGATAGCTTGATGCACTGAACTAAAACGGCTTGCTTCTTCCTCGAGAACTAAAATCCTTGAGTGCGCGTTGAGTATTGATTCAGTAAGTGTGTCAAACTTATTTTTAACCTCATCATTCATCTTTTCCAAGGCAGCATTCATCGCTTCACGAAATCTCTCCAAACTAACTTTTATATCATTTTTCAGAACTATCACTTGATTATCAAAAAGTTCAACACGCTTACTAAAATCTGTGGAGAGCCGTTGTTCAAACTCGGATTGACGAATTTCAATTTCGTCAATTTTTCTCAAAACCGCTAAGATTTTCATTTTGCGTTCAAGATTTTGAACGTCAACTTCTTCTTGCAATTGTATTGCAAGATGTTCCAGACGTTCATCGATAGCGTCGAGTTTACAAGCGAGACCTTCGACTCTAGCCCTTGTAGCAACATTTACGTGTCCAGTTGATTTCCTCCTTGTCCCAACAGATTTCGTACCTATACTTCTTGGTGATCCATAATCCCCATCACCTAGTCCTTCAAATGAAGAATCTAGTGATAGATGACGATTCCTACCCTTTCTAACGCCCCCGTTCATTAAAAGGAAAGACTTTTCAATTTTGGTTTTTCAAAGATGAGATGCTACCAATTCCTTTTTTTCGAATTTCCAAAAAAAAAAAAAAAAAATGTTGAAAATGAAGGGAAAAAAAATTTTCAAAAATTTTTTTGTTTGAAAATTCAAAATAAAAAGAAAGAAAATTTTCAAAAGGTCACGAAAGGAAATTAAAGAAAAAAGAAGAGAACTTTGAAGAAATGACAGCTGTTGTAGATCTTGACAGGTCACAACCATTTTATGAAGGTGTTGTGCCTGTGCAAGTTGAACGAGATGCTGGTGATCATCAGTTATTGGAACTGACGGTAAGGATTTTACCTGGAGTAAAGAAAACGCCACAAGGGCAGCGTGTAGGAATGCTGCATATGGAAATAACGCAAGATAGTGATTTGTTCTTTCTTTATACTCTACAGGTTTCTGAGGAAGAATTTGCAGAACTTAAATCAGAACAAAGCCTGTTGGTTGACTTTCAGGCATTTCCCCCCAAGTTTGTGGAACTTTTGGAAGCTTGTTGCACTGGTCAGACCAAAGAGGGATGTGGAAAGTTTCTCGCAATTTTGGATTTGGTAGGACTTCCATGCTTCAAACTCGTAGAAGCCAACCAGTTCAAACAGCTGACACACCTTGCTTTACGTTTTCAGCCTGGTTCCGATGCGTCAATTAAGTCATATCTTGCCAGCCGTCTGAAACAATCTCAGCAAGCATTGTGCGAGACACGCGCAAAGCTAGAAGAAACCGAAAATCAACTTGACAGGGAATGCGAAAATGGCAACAGCTTATCCAGGGAAGTAAATAATTTGCGAAATGAACTCGAGACTTGCACGGAGCGGTTAAAAGCAGAGCACGTGGAAGCGCTGGCAAAACAAAAAGAAGAATCTCTCAAGCTGCTTTCGCAAACTCAAACAGCGGCGGCAGAACAGGCTCGCAAGCAGCAGGAGCAATCAGAGCAGCGAATCAAAGAATTAGAAAATCAGTTGACTGAGCTCCAAGTCGAGCAACGTGCACTTTACGAGGCGAAAGCGATGCAAGAAACCGAGTTTCAGCAGCTGTTGAGCAAGATTGGTTCGCTGGAGAAGTTTTCTCAAGGAGAATCGGATGAGTTAGCAAAGCTACGAGAATCAAACCGTGATATGAGCGTGGAACGTTTCGAGCTCGAAAAGAAAGTAAGTGAACAGCAGTTGACGTTGGTTGCTGTGAAGCAACAATTGCAAGATAAGGAGCAAGTTTTATCGCAGACACAGACCATGTTGGAGCAAACTAGCGAACGTCGTGCAAGTTTGGAAGAAAAGGTGTCACAGTACAAGGCGTCAAATCTCAAGCTACAACGCAAGCTCGAGTTAACTGTTAAGGAGATAAACAAGGGGAACAGCGCTATCGAGACGTTGCAAAACGAAGTAAAGCATGGAAAGGAGCGCCTTAAAACGAAAAACGTGGTGATTCGGCAACAAGAAAAAGTGATAGAGGAGAAAAAGAATCTGCTTGACGATAGTCAAAACGATTTGACCCGTACAAAAAAACTGTACGAGTCGGAAAAGTCGGTCACTTCTGAACTTCGATCTGCGTTGCAAACGAGCAGGGATAAGCTTGAAGAAGCCCACAAGATGCTCGACAGTAACCAAAATGTGATTGCCTTTCTTAATCGCGAAATCAATGAGAAACACCTTGCTCCACGAACCACCATGACTGCGTTGCGCACAGGTACGGGTTTACACTACGAAACCGCGCTCCAGTATGAGCTAGAGACCAACAGATTGTCCGAACAACCTGATTTGCTGCCCGACGCAGTTCGTGCATCGGGGCCAAAGATGGATACAGCCCGGCCTGAAGAGGTTGATCCGGCGATCTATGATTCGCCTGGTTCTTCGTCGCCCCCTCTCGGTGGTGGATTGGACAAGAATGAAATGCGCGGTACTTTCAACATGGAGGACTCGTCTATTGAGGAACGGCCGGGAAATGTGCTTTGAGATGAAGATAAATTTTAGCATTTTGTACACTTCATTGTTCTGATAAAGGGGGGCTTCACCCAGCCATGGAGCGGATCATGATTTCTCTCGTCACACCAGATAGCGAAGGACGGGTAACGTTTTGCCCGTCGAAGAATACCTTGATTCCACCACGTTCTTCAACAATAGCTAGGACCTTTTGTGAGACTCCTCGGAGGCTATCCCAGACCAACGTACCTTGTGCGTAATTTGTGTGAATGCTTTGCTTAAAACCTGGGCTCTTCGATATCGCTAGTCGAAGTACGTGCAAGAATTCATGTCGACTTAACGAGAGCACGAATCTGCGGAGCTTGGTAAGGGTGCCAGGCCCTGAAAATATGTGGTCGCCGCTTTGTTGCATTAGGCGCCATTTCTCGGGCAAAACACGATCGTCCGCGACGGCTATGCTGGCTAGGGTCAAGTGGCCCAGTGCGAGCTTGCATCGTACCATCAGAAAGGGCCCTATTTCGAGATCAAGATATGAGCTCTGGTCACGATGAGTCCACATCGATTGAATTTTTAAAAGTGCCTGTGGGCGTTTCTGTTCCTCCTCTCCGTTCGCTGCTTGGACCAGATCGGATGAAATACGGTCCAACTCTTGGCTCAACTTTGAAAACGAATCGACTTGGCGATATTTGTTCACCAACGACAATAGCAGGGCGTTTCGGAAACGACCTTTGTGTACGTTTCGCAGGTGCGTTTGCGCCATGGTACAAGCAGCCTTACAGAAAGCGAGAGCTGTTTTATCTTGCCCCGTCTCTGTGTTCTTCGTATCAGTGGCGGAGATCAGGGAAATACTCAGGATATGGTACGCGTCAACGCTCACAGCTATTCTGTTTAGGAGATTTTCGACTAGCGTCACTTTATTACGTGTGTTGCCTGTGCCCGCTGATGCTACTTGGGCACCTCCGCTACTAAGCTCCCCATTACGCACGGCTTCCACAGAAAGAACCTGAAATAGCTCACTGCAAAATTCGCTCTGCTGCAAGTATTCTAGTGTTTTGCTAATACTTTTGGGGTGATTTTCATCAGAGAGGTCTTCTAGCTCGTATAGCGTTGCACTGCCTAATATCTCACCAGAATCCGGTGACTCGATAGCAATACGAACGTTTTGAAACGAGGATTCGTCTACTTCCAACTGCAAGCTACTTTTTTTGGATCCCTGGTCCTCGTCAATATCGCCACCAACTATGAGTCTCGCAGCATTTCGTGTTCGTCGCTGCAACGCAGCTTTCCCGCGTGAACCAGCGCTGAAAAAACCACAGTCCACAGCAAGTGGTTCTTGCGACCGCAAGTTGGACGAGACACTTCCATGCGCGATCGCCTGGAGGCGCCAGCTAGATTGAATGCTTTTTATAAAATCCAGATATTGTTTTTGGGATTCATGAGCGGAAATCAACATCTCTTTTCCCTTTTGCAAAAGTTCGTATGTTTCGTCCAGGGCAGCAGTTTTCAACTCGGATGCTATCAAACCGTCCTGCAATTCAGTTTCTTTGTTTTTATTTGTTCCTGTTAAGCTTTCTGTCCGGAAAAGGTCACCTCTCTTTAGTAAGCTCGTTAATTCGTGCAGTTGCTTCAATTCATAACAAGCATAAGCAAGCTCTCGGTGCACTTCTTCAAAAGGATTTCTCGCACCAACTTGATCATCGTCTGCCGTGTTATTTCCCTTCTTTTCCACTTCTTTTTCATCATCCACTTCTACGGATTCATCAATTTTCTTTTCTCGTTTATGTAGTTCAAGTTGGCTCACTTTAGCAGCAAAGCAATCTTCAGCTGAAGCAGCTGGCAAAACAGTTTCCGTACCATCTTGTTCAATCGAGAGAACTTCTTCACCAAGTGGAATCACGTGTAAGTTAACCATATTCAATAAAATCCTTCAATAATAAAGAATGATCACCCTCCCCTCCCTTCCTCCGCTAAGAAGAAGAAATAATACCTAATAATAAACTCAAATAATTCAAACAAACAATTCAAATCAAATTAAATGGAAACCCCCTTTTTTTTGGATTTAAGAGGGAGGAAGAAGGTAACCAACCCATCCATCCATGGATGATGAGGCCCTTCCTTCGTTTGCTGAGCCTGCTTGGGGACCCGTAGCATTCACCGTTGTTGGCCTTACTCTTTCGTCTTTCTGCACACCCCCCATGTTGAATGGTTGGTTTGCATGCACGTCAGTGGCTATTCCTGCTGTGTTGATCGAGGTCTTTCCCCTGTGAGAACTGAGAAATGAAGTCAAAAAATGGAAGTAGGAAGATTACTCTTCTAGGAGATTCTTTGACAAATCATGGCTTTGATGACGAAAATGCATGGGGTTGTTTACTTGCGAAAAGATTTCGTCATCAATTTGATTTCGTAAATCGTGGATTTTCAGGATATAATTCAAGATGGATTTGTCACTTTTTACAGGAACAACACGGCTATGGCGACGGTCTATATGAAAGTGTTTCAGAATGCTTTAGTGTTGTTTTATGGGTTGGGGCAAATGATGCGGTATTGCAAGCTTCTGGATTCAAACAGTATGTTTCTTTGGGGGAATTTCAAGACAACTTGAAAAGGATTGTGGAAACCATTCTCCGAGCGAGCCCATGCCTCGAAAAGCTCATCCTCCTTACACCACCACCAGTCCACGTTAAATCAAGACTAAAACACCAAAAGCAAAAGTATGGGGATAAAGCAACAGGTTTTGCTGAAAGAACTCCCGATAATACTCGCAACTATGCGCTTGTGGTTCAACAAGTCTCACGCTGCTTTACAGGCAACAAGGTCAAGTGCATTGACCTGTTTAGTGCTTTTATGGAAACTGATCTCGAAGAAACTCTCTCCGATGGTTTACATTTAAGTGCTGTGGGGAACAAACTGGTGTATGATTTGTTGAAGGATGAATTCAAAGCAGTCGCCCCCCTTTGTCCTCCGTTGTCGTCCATGAAGTCATTTGGCGCTTTGGAGCGGGGAGAGAGTACAAAAACAAACGCAGATCTTGTGATGAAAAACTGCAATGTCTGGGACTGGGAGAGCTATAGCTTTCGAAAAGTTAACATCATTGTTTCAGATGGCAAAATCCAATCTCTGCAAAGCGGGGATGATGTCCTTGAGGTGGAGTGCGAATGCCATGACCTACAAGGTAGGTTCGTTTTACCAGGTTTGAGTGACTCACACATTCATGTTTATCATATGGGCGAAAATCGTGCTTGTGTAAGCCTCGAAGGTTGCAAATCGATCGAGGAAATGCTTTCTCGCCTCAGCACGTTTTGCCAACTTCATAAAGAACGCGACTGGATCGTCGGGGTCGGATGGGATCACGAAGACATGCAAGGCCAATTACCATGTCGCCAAGACCTGGACCGTGTGCTTGGGCCAAATCAAAAAGCATTTTTGTGGAGAATTTGTTTTCATATTGGTGTGGCTAGCACGTCAGCGCTAAAAGCAGGCGGTATCGATGTGTTGGATCCCAAAAGCGATATTCAGGGGGGATCTATTGATCGAGATTCCATGGGAGCAGCTACAGGTATCCTTCGTGAAACCGCAGTTGAGTTTGTTACTGGGCACATCACTGAGTCTGACCGCGATGTTCAAAAACGGTATATTTTAGACGGTTTGCAGGAATGCTTGGAAGCGGGTCTGACAAGCGTGCAGACGAATGACGAAGGCGTCTTTGAGGTGTATCGCCAACTGGATGCGAGTGGCTTTCTGCCGATCCGTGTGTACCTCACAGCTCGCCATGGGGAAGTAGAAACTCCGTTCAGGAGTGATTCGGGCATGTTGTGTTGCGAGAGGGTGAAAATATTCACCGATGGTGCTCTCGGGGCTAACACTGCTGCGCTTCGGGATGGATCAGGTGTATCTGGAATACTCGTGCATACGCAGGAAAAGTTAAATGGCATGGTAGCTAGTGCTCACGAAACAGGAATGAGGGTGGAGGCACACGCTATAGGCGACGCTGCTGCGGAAGCCGTCATTTGTGCAGTGCGCTATGCGAAAATTCCGCGCAATTGTCGCCCCGTGTTGACCCATTGCCAAGTACTTGGCCCTGACCTTGTAAAAGACATGGCCGAACTGGGTATCATTGCCAACGTGCAACCATCTTTTGTTCCAACCGACTGCAAATTTATCCGGGAACGCCTTGACCCGAACAAAATACCCTACTCTTATTGTTGGAAAACCCTTATCGAGCACGGTGTCGCGGTGGTTGGTTCTAGTGATGCGCCAGTGGAAACATGCAGTCCCCTCCAAGGTATGTTTGATGCAATGTTTCGCCCCGCATTTCGAACAACAGCGCCCCCTCTGAAAGATTCAGACGTGTTCCTCCCTTCAGAAACACTATCATTTTGGCAGTCCCTCGCTCTGTACACGATATGCGCACAATATGCTGCTGGATATGAAACTCGGCGTGGAAGAATTGAACCCCAATTTGACGCAGATTTTACAGTGATCGACACCGATATTCTGAACTTTCCTGAAAAGACAGCAACAGCCAAAATTCACTCGGTGTACGTAGCAGGCAAACGGCGCTTGGGACCAGGTGATCGAATGGAAACAACCAAGTTTCGAAACTCCGGCCCGTATGCTCCGGGAAAGGGTGGGGACCCATTATCGAGATGTGGATGTAATCACAAAGTCAGGTGACGTACCTTTTTAATTATTTTGATGATCTGTAAGCTTCAAGTCCTGTCAAGATGACGCGTTGGTGGCCCTTTGGGATTTCCATTTCTTCTAAATCTACTTTAGTCAAAGTCCTAATCGCACTTTCGGTATCGAAACCTTCCTTTTCGAAAACATCTTTATAACGTATCATATCTATAGATTCCAAAAATTGCTCAACAGCTTGTGGGCACTCTACTTGTTCTTCGTTAGCAGCACTCGACGACACTTCTTCACCTTGTTCAATCTCCGCATCTGACTTTTCAGCAGCAGCCTTATCTGCAAAGTAAGCGCTGATGATAGCGGCTTCTTCCTTGTCTCTACCCAAGTAGCCCAAAATTTCGCCTTGATCCAAGTTCATAGTACCCTCTGGTGTCAGAACTGTAGCAATAATTCCGTTTTTCGGAGAGACAAAGTCATAGTCAAAATCAGATGTCCCAATTTCACACACCTCTTCACCCGCGTTGATCTCATCACCCACTGTTTTATACCATTTCAGAAGTACGCTCTTTGCTGGACCATCGTCAGGCAAAGTTAACTTGCGCGCGTTTTCTATCACTTCTTCCACTGTTGGTTCCTGCTCACTATTTTCGTTTTCGGCGTCTTTGGTTTCATTTTCAGATTTTGTACTAAGACATCTTATTCTCTGAATTAGTGCACTTTCAGATCCAAAAGCACCATTACTTCTTCCTTTTACTCCGTTATTCACGAGTATGTTGCTCCAGCCTCTATTCCTCATTGTACTCCTGCTACCGTCGCTCCTCCTATTACAACTAATAGTACTATAGCCACACCGAGTGAATTTCAAAGAGAAACTATCACATCCTTTCGCAACCCCTCCTTGTCCTCGTGTCCGATTCACTGTTGCACTTTTCCACAAAGTTTTCATACACAAACGAGACATCCTTCTTCCTTTATTAGCAATTTTTTTTTGTGGATTTTGTTGGTGTGTATGTTGCAGTATACATCAACTTCGTCCATCTCAAAAGTTGCATGCGACATGCCTTCTTCCAAGTCCTCGACAAAGCCTCCTATTTACAGTGTGAACATTACATTGTAGTGAGTAAATCAGTGCTTGGAACAAGCAAGCGAGCGATAGATGAATGATTATCTAACCTAATCGTTTGGTCAAGGATAAACGCACTGCTTCACAGGTTGCCCAGTCAAATGCTACGATTCTTGCTTTCATTGCTGAGGACTCCGTGGTAGCTGAAAGCGAGGAGTCCTTTTGCAAAAATACTGTTGCATTAGGGAGATATGTAATTGGTTTGATATTCTTCGGGACATGAGGCAGATCTGTTGTGAGTACACACTCCCCGTGCGGTTCGCTTTGCGATATCTCTTGCAAAAGATTTTGAACTAGATACGTTGCGCTTGATATCGTTGTGGATGTGAACTCTGATTTCGGCTTTTCTTTATACGAAAAATCAAAAATGTCCAGCTCGCGCTTCTTTAGTAGTTTGCATATCGAATGCTGATGAGGGATGTCGGCAGCCACGGAGACATGAACGTTGTGCGAATGAGCAGAAATCAAGCGTATTGGAATTCTCACTGTCAAAATTGGCTTTTGCCTGGTACTGTCACTGTTAAAAACGCATTTAGTCAAAGGAATCACCCAGAGAGAGTCGGGAGTCGGTTCCCATTCATCAAAGGCACGAACTCCACTTTGACGGACCATCAGTGATAAATTTGGATGAGGTTGTACTCCGTGAAGCCGAATGAAAAGACCAGCACATCCCCGTGATATATCCGGAAAACTCTCGGTTAAGAACACTTCCGGCATGGCTGTTGCAAAAGGTGAGAAAAAAACCGGTTGAAGCATGTCAGGTATGATTTCGCAACTTGCTCGTCTCGAAACCTGTTCAAACAATTCGAGCTGTGCAAGCCGTTCTGTTGCTTTCGAGTTTGCCACCAAGAGAGTTTGCTCACGAACTCGGTATTCATTAAGATATTCAAGCTTGCGATCAATTTCAGAACGAAGAGAAGAGTCTTCAAGCGCGAGCGGAGGATTTTCTACTTGAATATCTGACGAAGCAGCGTCAACGAGAGCAGCTTTCCCTGCCTCTCGCGCCTCTCGGTGAAGGTACCGTATTATAAGCGCACTAATCCTACCTGTCTCGTCTGAAATGATTACTTGGTGGCCCTGCAACGTGCTCCCAACAACTTGGACGGTTTTTACGCTGTCCCCTACCAAGATTCGGCGCTTCACAACTCCTGTTTCATCTATCCGTGCAGCAAACAAAGCTCCATCTGTATCACAAATAAAGATCGTTTTTGAACCCTGTGACCAGGCACAAGAGCAAACCTGGCTTTGGTGAATACGTTGTCGAGATTGAATTTTGACTATGCCTTCACTTTCCGAAGCAAGCTCCAGCCAACCACTTTGATACGTGATACCGAAAAGATTTTCAGAGTATGGGAAAATTGCAATAACACGACTGTTTCTCCCCTTGTGTAGCAACTTACCTCTTAGATTCCTGTTGGAAGAGGAATCAGCAGTGCCGACCGCGCCACTGAGAAAACCTACCCAAAGTCTTCCACTAAATTCATCCACGCAA
>JACLAD010010272.1_pt1 | contig 21315 bp, 16 predicted proteins | sample 8027901 | NCBI WGS metagenome assembly JACLAD01 (sample SAMN15725071, study PRJNA655200) | protist metagenome | isolation source: fluorescence activated cell sorting (FACS) single amplified genomes of... | place: Spain: Blaines Bay Microbial Observatory, Mediterranean Sea | collected 2016-07-05 | reverse complement strand
CATGGCAAACAGGATAAAAATGATGGCAAGTGCGGCAAAGCCAATCAGCTTGAAGATCGTTTGGCGACGCTCGGCCGCATCCTCATTCTGCCCCAGCGCATTGCGCATCAACTCAGGTATGGCGCGTTCGTAGATTTCCTCCGAACTCATCGTGACCATGCCGGGGGCGACCGTCGGGGGCGGATAAAGTCATCTTGTGAAAAACAGCTATGTCATTCGCGCAGATAGCGTAAGATGCTAGTGTCGGTGTGCTCGCGTATGTCCTAAGAAACCAGAGGATTTTGGATGATAATTCAATTGAACCTTGCGCATGAATCTAGTACTATTTAGCTATCTCTTGCAGCACAATTGCTCGCGCGCCTGATTACTCACCCAGTTATAACCAGTCTAAATTTCTAGCCGAAGGATTGGCGTTCTTTGGCACTAAGGGGAATGAAATATGCAATCACCAGTGAACAAGCAAAAAAGCAACTACTTATCAATTTGGCGGATATTGTTGGCAACGATCATTACATTGATTTTGTCACAGAGTACACTGGTAGCACATGCTGATGATTTTGAAATTGATGAATTGCCTGATGAAGTTTCGATCGGCGAGGTCGTTAGGTTGACTGGTTCAAATTTGAATAATGATGCCCCAATCGAATTGAGAAATGAGGAAACAGGGCAGAGACTAGAACTGGATTATGAAATTGAAGGAGATGAATTTCTATTGTTAGAAATCCCAGCCGATATTGAGGTAGGCGAATATAGATTATGTCGTGACGGATGTTTCCCGAACAAGATTCGAATTCTTCCTTCTCTAAGTATTCAGATTGTGGATATTTCACCTAATGAAATTTATTCAAATTTATCGACTCAAGTGACAATTACATTGACATATGAAGGTGCTTTGGAAGAAGATGCACTTTTCATCACGACACTTGTTAATGAGTCAACTGAGCAGGTAATTAGGAACGAAGCCGATATTCAACCACGCCTTGTCGATGGGAATTGGAAAGCTGGTGAGGCAACTATTCTGATTGCCGCAGACGCCAATATGATTGCCGCAGGCTTATATGGATTGCGGGTTTCAAGCTCGGCTGAACGAATAATAGGCATATCATCAGATGTGTTAACAGTTTTACCTCCAATCGAACCAAGGATTGAGTCTATCAGCCCCGATAATGTACTTACTAGTGAGGTTTCGACTGAATATTCGATCAAAGGAGAGAATCTGGGGGAGGTGTTGAATGTGCAAATTACTGGAGGTGGTCTATATAGCACCGGATTATCGTGCCCTAGTGATAGCTGCCAACTCAACGTTGCATCTGCTAATCGACTAGAAGTGGAGCCAGCATTTTCTACGGCAGGCATTACTGCTGTAGACCAGATTGATCCTCTCACATTCCGACTGCATTTTCCTGATGGTACGGATATTAGTAAAGAAGTAATTGTCTTAGATCGCACATGGCCTAGATCCTTCTCTCTCGTTGGTATGGCTATTTGGGGGCTAACAGTTGGGGCAATCGCATTCTTTAGTGTTTACAGGGTCTTTTTTAGAAAAAAGGAAACAGATTTTGACCAACTCAAGCAGCCAGGCACTATTTCAGACTATATTGCGGTGTTAACTGCAACAGTAATCGCAGTTGCCGTACTTGCTGTTTGTGGGGCAAGTGTGTCTGGCACTTCAATTCCGACGCCAATGACATATCTGAATATTGTGCTGGCAATTGTGAATACCGTTAACTTGGTTGGATTGGCTCATATTAACAAAGTGTTTTACGAAACGCTTCCAACTAAATATCGTCGTTCTATTATGTTGCTATTAATGTGCTTAGTTTGGATTATCCCGACAATTTTGATACGGATTCGAATCCAAGAGTATATTTTAGTTGCACAACTTGTAATCCTTCTCGCATCATTATTTGTTGGTTTATATGGTCTTAATCAAGTAAATGAACGAGCCAGAGAAGAACGCGAACGATTAACTGATGAGCAAATCGATGAGCAAGTTGAAAGGATTCTATGGTCTAAGGGTCAAATTGATGCATCTACAGTTATTGAAAAAGCACCGTTTGATCGAGTTCAACGAGCAATAACAACATTCCATCAAAATAATCGAGCCAGATTCTGGATGACAGATGACAAGTTATCAGATGGTCAGCTATCCTTTGTGCGTGCTGAAGCTATTGAAAATGTTAATCAAGCCTTTACTCTCGCAAAGGAATCATCTGCATCGGCATCGTTGATTGAAATTGTTAGCGAAAACCTTGAATTCCGAGAGGGAAACTTAAAGTTTCAAGTAGATACTGACGGCACACACTTTGAGATATACGGCAGAGAGGCAATTAACTTAACAACGATTCCAAACCCATTTCCATTGATTTTGTTCAAATCTGATGATGCAATTGCTGCTAGTGAGATTGACGAGTTGAATAGCATTCTCAATTCATTGCAAATGAAACATCGATTTGCAATTTTGATTCCGTTTACAAATGAAGTGCGGACACGCTTGACAATCGAAGAGAAACTAAAAAATCGGGAAGCACGTGGTACAGAAAACCTAGTGATTCTCAGTATTAGTGACATTTTGCAGATTCTTGCAAGTCATAGGCGTAATATCAATGATGCGTTTATGGATGCGATCCATAGTCAAGTAGATTTGCAAATTTTCTATGACATTTATGGATACTTTGGGCCTGTAAATCATGACATGTTCTATGGTCGAACTGCTGAATTGGGGAACATTTATGAGACCTTGGATGGAGAAAATAGTGTGACGATTATGGGAACTCGTAAATTGGGCAAGACATCTCTATTGCACACCTTATCACGTTTGTTGAATGAACGTGGGAAAAAGGTTTTCTATGCAGACTGTCACCCAGTCTATGATTATACGGGATTCTATTATCAGATTAGTGAGGAATGGCGCGTTCCCGAAATAGATTTCGAGAAGTTTAGTGAACCACTACACTTTACTCGTTTGATAAATGAGATTAACGAACTTTATCCAGATCAAGAACTAATTTTTTTGTTTGATGAGATTGACCGATTGCTGGCTTTTGACAGCAGGCAAGATCCGTCTGAGAAGCTCTTTCGTCTTTTTAGATCCCAGTCTCAAAAGAAAAGGGCACAATTTGTTTTTACTGGAGAACGAACAATCTTGGATGCCATTGCGAACCCTCAATCCTGCTTTTGGAATTTTACCGAGCCTGTTCCCTTAACCTTATTCACTGAGCAAGAAACTTCCCGACTGATCTCGCGTCCATTAAGTTTAATTGGTGTCTCGTTTTCCAATGAAGATGAACAGCGAATAATCGCTGATACCATTTTTGAGTATACATCTGGACACCCTACCCTAATTCAAGCCTTGTGTAAGCAATGTTTACAATCTCTAAATACCACTGGTGATCGCCGCTTAACACTGGAAATTGTGAAGCGTGAAGCTAAAAAACTCAAGTATCAGGACGATCAAGATAGCTCGATCATTGACACATTTTTGTCGCAAGCCGATCCTGTTGAGAAAGCAATAGCATTGCAAATTGCGTATAGAGAGAAAATGTCAAAGACTGAACTTTTACAAGAGCTTCGGGAGTTGGGATTTAACATGAAGGTGAACACCTTGGATCGAGGGATCCGTTATCTTATATTGGGGCATGTGATTAGACAAGATGGACAATCTTATGTTATTAAGCCGAATCACTTTTCAGATTTATTGCTGAACATCGTGCCATATCAAGAGAGAATAGACTCACTGTTGGATGAAATAGATACGCTTAACGAAGGTGAAATATAGTTATGGAAACAGTATTGTTTGCTACGGGCGCTCCTGTGCGTCATGAAGACCAATCGTATATTGTTCGATCAACAGAATTTGAACAACCATTGGAAGATGATCTCTTGCGTATATTGCAAGGCGAAAAAGACGTCACTATAGTTGGACCGAGGCAAGTTGGGAAAAGTAGTATGGCGGGTTGGTTAGTTTCTAATCTACAGCGCAAAGGATTCGCTTCCGCATATTTGGATTTATCCTCTCTGCACAATGATTCTCTCACAGAGGCAGAATGGTTAGACGCATTATGTGAAAAACTCGTAGACACTTTGGGGCGCAACCTGTCGCGAGAGTTTACAGATCCGCCGCCGCAACTAACTCTGGGTTTTAAGCGCTACATCGGGCAAATTATGCGCTATTTGGATCAGAATGCCTTGGTGATTTGTTTTGATGAGGCCAATGCTATTCCTGATGCGCTCCTAGATCGCTTCTACAGCAATATTCGTGCAATAATTAATGAACGCTTGCTGGCTGATCCAGTTGCTATACAGAATATACGTTTTATTTTTGCGGGAGTCTTTAACCCACATAAGCTAATAAAAGAGAAAAAAAATTCTCCCTTTAATACAACACATGTTATCAGGCTGCGAGATTTTAATCGAAACGAAAGTGAGCGCCTTTTGAAGCTGCTTGAAAATAATCATAGAAACGTTCGCGTTACAGATGAGGTTGTAAAGCGAGTCATGTATTGGACTGATGGTCATCCGTATCTGACACAGTTATTTGCATCATATTTGGATAAGGCCTTGGCACACACACGCCGTTCACTTGATGTTAGTCTTGTTGATAGCTTAAGTATTAAAGTTGAAGATGCAGCATCAACCAATCTTGAATACATTCGAGATCGCACCCTGGCTTTCTTGAGCACGGAGCGTCGAAGAAAATTTCTGGAGAATTTGTTGCGCGGCGAGACAAGAACATTCACGCGAACGACGATTATCACGACATTTGAGTTGATAGGGACTCTTAAACGATCGCCTGAAAACAAATGCCAAGTGCGAAATCGGATGATTGCCGCTATATTGCGAGATGAATTAGACATTCCTCAACCGGATCCCCCACAAGTTGTAGGTCAAGGCTTTGAGCTTCTTCTTGAAGATCTTCACAGCGCAATATTGAATTCATTTAGCAGTTCTGATTTGCGTACCTTGGTTCGACTTGCGCTAAAGAAGGATATAGACATTATTTCACCCCCTGCAAATAATCTTGCTACAAGAGTGCTCGACGTATTGGAGTATGCAAATCGTCAAGGTCAAGTTCAAATGTTTATGGATGAGTCCGTTAAGCATAATCCGACCAACCAAGAATTGAAGAAAATTCACGAAAAATGTCAGCATCTTTTAGAGAATTAGCATATGCGGAATAGACTTGCTGGCCTGTAACGTTCAATACGTAATGCCGCTAGACGAGGCTGGGTTTTGGACAAATTCAACAAAGCCATAGGTAAGTAGCAAGCCGAACACTGCAATCGCTATCATCGCTTTTGCCCAAACGGGCATTCCATTGATACGCTGCATAATCTGTTTCTACACGATCGGGAGATACAGTTGCTTACGGACATAGAGATAGTGCGTTGACCAAACGCTGTTGACGGTGGAATCGGCCGGTAAAGATCCGGTAAAGATCCCCTAAAGTAAAACCAGCCAAAAGTGGAATTTTCCGTGATAATGAAAGACGGAGAATGACGATGAAGAAGACACGATTTAGTGAGAGTCAGATCATTAACATATTGAAGCAAGGGGAAGCAGGGGTTGCGGTGGCAGACATCTGCCGTGAGCATGGAATCAGCAAAAGCACATACTATAAGTGGAAGACAAAATACGGCGGGATGGAAGCAAAAGAGCTCACCAGATTGCACGATTTAGAAGTTGAAAACCAACGATTGAAGGCGATGTATGCAGAACTCAGCTTGGAACACAGGGTTCTGAAAGAGGCTTTTGAAAAAAAGTCGTGACGGTGTCAGAACGGCGAGCATGGGCTGAATGGGGCATCGAAAAACACGGATTAAGCCAACGGCAAGCGGGACGATTATTTAAAATCAGCCGCTGCGCGTTAAGATACACGGCTCAGCAGAAAGATGACAGCGCAATTGAGACAGTGTTGGCGCGATTGGCCGAGGAACATAAACGCTGGGGCTGCAAAAAGATGATTCAGCGGATGCGATTGGAAGGATACAAATGGAATCACAAGCGAATTCGGCGTGTCTATCGCCAAATGAAGCTAAATCTGCGAGTAAAGCCGAAAAAGCGTGTTCCGAGTCGCAATCCAAAGCCTTTGGCGGTGCCAAATCGGCCGAATATCTGTTGGTCAATTGATTTTATGAGCGACAGTCTGACAAATGGACGTAGATTTCGAACGTTAAACGTCATTGATGATTTCAACCGTGAAGCATTATGGATTGAAATAGACATGTCATTGCCAAGCAAACGAGTTGAACGAGTCTTAGACAGAATTGCTCAGGAGCGTGGAGCCTACCCAACTGCTCTACGCAGTGACAACGGCAGCGAGTTCATTGCCCATACACTGGCAGGCTGGGCCAAAGAGCACCATGTTCTGCTTGATTTCATTGAGCCAGGCAAACCAGCACAAAATGCATATATCGAACGTTTCAACCGGACTTATCGGGAGGACATACTCGACGCCTATTTGTTTGAAGATTTAGCAGAGGCACGCGAACAAACAGAGCCTTGGATTCAAACATACAACACGATTCGACCGCATGACTCGCTCAACGGTTTAACACCACAGATGTACGCAGAACTGCACGTAAACTCTGATTGAATTGTAGGCAGCACTGTTCTTTCTTTTGGACTCGGCCAAAAGAAAGAACCAAAGAAAAGCCGAGGCTCCCCATCCCGGTGAGCGCGGTCACAATAGTAGAAAAGTCCATTTTAGATTGGTACTAAGATTGGGATCTTGACAGGCCGAATCGCTGGTTGCCGTGACGGTTGAAATGATTGTGTCATCCAACCCCGCATTGACTTTGGCGGTGTAGGTAAACGTGCGCGTGAACGCTGCATCAGGGTTCAGCAGCGTAGGTCGTAACTGCAACACGGTGCCGCTCTCTGGCGGATGCCCTTGTGGAATGCCCCAATCGCCACAGCACGGTGCATAGGCATAGGTCAGGCCGCGTGCGCCCATGCGGTCTTCAATGCCGATGGTGTACCCTTCAGATTCCAACAGGTTGGGATTGGAGATATGGTCGTAGATGAAGAAGATTTGCCCGTTGGCTTCCCCTACCCCATCCAGCACAAATACAATGGCGAACCGCGTCGTTAAATCTGGCTGATTGGTGTGCGGCGCGTCGTGCCACTGGACGTAAAATACGTCGTGTCCATCGATGTAACCTTGCAGGATGGCGCTGTGCCAGCGACCCGAGTTAGACAGATTGATGTCCTGCCAAAGCGGTGCGATGATGAAGTTGGGCGCATGCCAAGAAGGGAGCATTTTCGGCCGAAAATGAGCACCGATCACAGTATCTGGCGCACCAAAAATCAGACCGTTGTCACTCAACGTCAAGCGTCGCTGAGGTGAACCATAGAGCGTCATTGAATAGCCCAAGCTGCCCAGATTGAATGTCATCGTGACGTCATTGCAATGCGCATTGTCCGCAGTGAAATGCTCGCAATGATTCGGCAAGCCATGAGCGCCAAGGTCAATGTATGGAAGCTGAAACCCGCTCGGCTCAATACGGTAATCCAAGTGGGCTGCCTCAACTCGCCCAGACCAGCTTATACGCCGTGTTGCCGTGTCGTAATTGAGTGCATCATCCCCAGAGAGATAGCTCAGGTCTGCGGGCCGCGTTTCTTCCAGCCAGAATGTGTGTGTTTGTGCAGCATAGTTCGCAACGGTGATCTCAAACTGCACGGTACTATCTGGTGCTGCAAATTGTGGAGCCGTCTTTTTGAGAACCGTGGCAGTTGGCAATTGCGTCGTGTGGCGTCCTTCGATGTGATTAATTGTGCGTGCCTCAAAACCGACATCAGCAAGGTCAATGATGGCTGGGATGAATTCATCTTGATCCGTGGTGGCTGATACCTTTTCGGCTCCGCTAACAGTAATCATGATGGCAGCGATAAGCACAAGCAGTAGAAATGCACGTGGAAACATAAGCTCTCCTGTCTTGAAGTCAGCGAAGGACGAGGTGGGTGGCGAAGATGTCGTGTGAAATCGTGTCAGACTGGCGAGATGTCCAGACAATTGAGTCGCGGCTTGGGTCAAAGACATCTTTGGCTGTAACAAGCTGTGTGACTGGCCTAACGATGTCACGTTCCAATAGAGATGAGCCGGGCGACGGGCTGCATTCGGCCGAAATTAGGTCGCATTGCGCAAGATGAGGCCGGCCAAAGCGGATGAACTCACTGTTAGCTGGCGGATTGCCAGCCGCGTAGAGATAGATAAATGAGACAGTCGGCGTTTCTGTTTCGGCCGAAATGAGCGGAAACACATTAGACGGAATCGCGCCAGACAAGCTGCCGCTGGTCTCACGATTCTGAACAACCTCAATGGGTGCTGTCCAACTCACCCCGCCATCACTCGACCAAGCTGTAAGCACCGTGTAAATAGCGTCTGCTGTTGCTGGCGCAAAACTGCCGTCCTCAAGATATGCTGTCCATCCATCAGGAATCTGTAGACTATTCTGGCTTGAGAACGTGCCTTCAAAACCAGCATTGGCGAGTGAGCTGCCTTGTAGCTTCGCACTATCCCAGACCGTGATACTTGCTGAATCTGACTCAGAAAAAGACCCTTCGAGGAAAACTGTAACCTGTGAGCTATTGGCGATTGTGCTAATGCTGAATTCTGTAAACGAAGCTGAGGTGTTGCTGGCTGACCAAGTAATAGTTGTGCTGTTGGAATCTGTGCCGCCAGTTGGATCGATGCCGATTCGTATGTTGCTGTTGCCGATGCCCCACGCAGAAAATTGGATAGGCGTGCCAGAGCTAACAGATACAACCTGGTGTAATCCTGCTGAATAAGGTTTCGGCCGAAGCGGATCGTTTTTCCAGCGAGTGGCATTCAACCCAGAATGAATATGGTTCGGATTGCCAATTTCACTTGGATAGAGTGGGTTTGCTTGCTCAAAAATCGGGGCAGAGAAAAGCGGTGTTGACGGGTTTGGATTCGGCCGAAAAGTTACCCATGAAGCTACAGCCCAACGATTTTCGCTATCTTCAAGGTAATCCAGACCGATGCTGCTATGTAGTTCTTCGCCAGCGGGAATAGAAATGGTTTGAAGTGGCTGCCATGCTGGGAAGAACCCATAAGGTGTCGTTTTCCATTCCGCAAGATGAATGTCTCCCCCTGCCCTGCGATAGGCGATGATGTAGCCGAGGTCTAAATGTGAGCCAAATTTTGTGAAGGTGGCATCGTGACCCAGATTTGCGCCGTCGATTCGGCCGATTTGCCACGAGTCACGCATGAACTGAGCCGCGTGATGAAACTCGTAGCCGATCTCAAATACGACTTGAGCATAGTTGAACTGGTTGAGAATGACGGTTGGGTTTGTACCGTCAGCGACAAACTCTGATGGCGTATCAGCTGGGTGAGTGCCTTGATCTGCTGACCGATAAAAATTTGTGCGTCTAGTTGTTCCAATAGTCAAATGCCAAACAATTGCTCATGTGTATAAATTGGCAAATCGATATCTGCCCATGGAAACGCATCAAAGATGGCGTATTTTGCTGCTGGGTGATGAGTAAATTACTCATTGAGCAAGGCCTCCAGGGTTTCAGCACCAAATGGATTTTTGCCTATTTCGAGACTTTCTATCCATTCTTGACGTTGATTAATTTGAGGTCTCATTTCAGGGGATTCTTGAAACGCATTAATGAACACTTGAAAATCAACAATTGCGGCTGCATACTCACCCCTTAATGCTAAATTCACTCCGCGATTATCCGTATATCGTGGAAGCTCAACTTTGTCTGCAAATTCAACCGCATTCTCACATGCGATTTCAACATCTTCAGCATGATTCAATAGAGTACCTGACCAGCAAAACACATTCCATACTAGCGCATTAGTCGGAAGCGCCTCTGTAAGAACTGTGAAATCAGCGGAAGCATTTTCCCAGTCGTTGAGATGTGTTCGCGCCATCCCCCTCCAATAATAAATTGTAGTTGCCGAATAATATCCTAGTTCAAGCGCACGCGAGAAATCGACGACTGCTACGTCATACTGCTTTATTTCAAAATAAGTTAAACCTCGATTATAGTAAGCTAATGCATAATTTGGGCTGAGAATAATTGTTTGATCATAGTCTGCTATCGCTTCTTGGTATTGTTCAAGTCGATCATAAACAAGGCCTCGGTTATTATAGGCATCCCTGTAGTATGGATTGAGTGAGATCGCTTGATTGTAATCATCTAAGGCTGCTTCGTATTCTTCAATCTCATCATAAGACCAACCTCGATTGTAGTAAGCTGTTGCATAATCAGGGTTAAGGGAGATCGCTTGATTATAATCATCTATAGCAGCCTCATATTGTGTTAAATCAGCATAGACGTTACCGCGGTTATTGTAAGCATACGCATTATCTGGATTAAAGATGATCGCTTGATTGTAGTCATTTAGAGCTGCTTCGTATTGTCCCGAATCATAAAAAATGATCCCCCGATTGTTATAAACTAACTCGAAGTCTGGATTGAGGGAAACTACCTTGTTGTAATTATCGAGAGCTTTTTGGAGTTGTTCGAGCTCTTGGTAAGCGACGCCTCGATTATAGTATGCACTATCGTTAATAGGGTTGAGAATAATCGCCTGATCATAATCATTCAATGCAGCTTCATATTGTTTGAGCCTCAGAAATGTGTTTCCTCGATTATAGTAAATGAAAGTTTCATCAGGGTTAATAGCCAGTGATTGATTGTAATCATCCAAAGCGGCTTCATATTGTTCAAGGCTGTCGTACACATTGCCCCTATTGTTATAGCTGAAAGCATTATGGGGGTTCAGAGTTAACGCTATTCCATAGAATTCAATTGCATCCGCATATTTTTTTTTGATTTGAGAAATATACCCTAGACGAAAATAGGCTTCATCCAATTCCAAATCAGTGGACACATCCGCCATATTCACAAATTGAGCGACTGCTTCTTCGATTAGCGGCATCGCTGATGAAAAATCGCTTTGAGCATAGTGTGATTGCCCAATTGCAAATAGGGTTAAATAACTCATTTGACGTGGGACATCCTCTAAAACAAACGTTTGATATTGTTCTGGAGGAACTAATTGGCTGACGACTTCTTGCTCATCTAGCACAATTCTCCCTGCATTTGAATCAGGCTCGCGAACGTTGAGAAAATTAATGTCTACATTGAGCGTTTTCTCCTTGCCCCATAACATTACTGCTGCCCCATAGCAATCACCCACTGCTTGTGCAAGCGCATCCTCATCTGCTTCAAATTGATGTATTTCATCCAACTCAACGCGTACATCATCAAACCCTCGCTCGTCAATAATTGTTTGGATGCGTTCGATGATTTCGTCATGAAAGTCGGAAGGCTCGTCTCTCGTGCTAGCAAACCGCACTACTATAATCAATGCTTCTTTCTCATTCGCCAATGGGATTTCTGGATCAAGTGTGTTGCATGCTTCATTATTATTGCGCCCAAACATCGTTCCTGGGGCAGGCCAGTTTGCTCCTTCATCTACCAACTCGACGGTCGCTGCAATCCCCTCACCGCTAATTGCAGTAACACGTACTTTTGTCTCGCTAGGTAGGTAATCGAGCCGCGTTGCCCTATCTACAACGATTGGCTCCCATACGTGGAGGATGTTGTCAATTTGTATATTGGTGTCAGGCCGCAAGCGTATCGTTCCCTCCTCCAGCAAATAGGCAACCGCAGGAGCATAGCTAGGAATCAGTGTGCTTTCTACAAATTGGTCATCACGCTCCGCAACTGTCATATTCGGTTCAATCGCACGGTTTTCATGCAGCAAAATTGCCTGTGTTTGCAAATCGGTTGGCGTTTGTGACGTCACGCGCAGCAGCGCAATCGGAATCTGAGCATCTGCCACTCGCACATCGTACACAACCAACTCATCTCCCACTTCATATGTTTGCCACTGCGTCCCACGAATCAGGTAGTTTGCACCCCCTTCATCACTGAAGATATACAATGCAGGTTCTGGCGTTGGCGTGATAGTTGATATTCGAGTTGCAGTAGCTGTTGGAACTGGTGTTTGGACTATAGTGGCCGTCGGGCTTGGCGTCAAAGTTGCCGTAGGTACGATAGTGGGCGTAGCGGTTTCTGTAGCTAACCATTCTTGGAATCCGCTTCTTGCGCCAAATGTATCTGCAACAATTGCAACAACTAACCCAATCAAACCAAGAATGGCAGCTAAAGCGAGAAACCAATGTTGGTTGTAGAAAGGCTTTTGTTTGTGTTTTTTTCGAGACGAACGGTTACTTCTGCGAGACATTATATATTCCTCAACTCAACTGTATTCTATCTCAGTTCTGATATTGGAAATCAAACTTCCAATATCGACGAGAGCTATGCGAAAGTGCCGATTGTTATATTCTGTGGAGAAGAAACGATTGTTCAAGGCTCCCGTGCGTATGTACATGATCTCAGCTTTCCCTACCCTACTCAAGCTGTCAACCTAGAGTTAATGGGTCAGAATGGTGATTATGTCATTTGGAATAAGATTGGGGATCCTTTTGGTACTTTCCCAACTGACACAAAGTTAAATAAGCAGCTAAACACACTTGTTCAGAAGCACACTAATAAGCAAATTGTGTTCCATGAGGCTGCACCTGGAACGGACACGCTTCCTTTTATCCAGGCTGGTATAGCCTCCACAAGTTTAGCGTCGTTAGATACTGAATTAGGCTTTGGCGGTTTACACCGTCCAGTTGATCGGATTGAGCGTGTTGCGATGAATCGACTGCCTGAGATTAGCAAAATCCTTATAGACTTTGTACAGACTGTCGATTTAAGTTAGTAGTGTTAAGACAGTTGGTACTGATAAATGACACTCAGCCTATGTCTGAGTTGATTCACAATTATAATGATATTGGGATGAACCTTCCTTGAGCAAGCATATTTGCTAGCTGGAGATTGTCTGAAATGGATTTGGCCGAATAAGCGCTACTGTTTCGGCCGATTGCTAAACATCCGACCGCCCTGCCCCACCATCAAAATGGCACCGTGTCGCCACCTGTCAACTCTTCATACTATTGCCTGAGCCAATTCATCGCCTCTTCAAACTTTACAGCAGGTAATCGTTTATAGCTATTTAAGCCGAACCGCCTATGGAACTCACCGTGTACAGCCCCAAACGAGTTCGAGCCAGTGATTTTGGTCAGGACAACTCCGACTGCACGAATGGCGTCAAGTAATTCGCCTGTTTGTGTGACGGTGATGAATCGTTCACTGTTGCCTAGCTCAGCCTCGATAGCATCGAGTCGTGTTTCGGCCGAACTCAACCGACCATCGAATTGAGTACGTAATAACAGCTGTTCGCGCGCTAGATTGGCAATTGCCATCCCGTGACGATATGCGATGGCAAGCGGATCATCGCTGTCCAGCATTTCTAGTAACGCCTCATCAGGACGATGTGTCACCTGATTTTGACCGAAGGCTTCAAACAGCACGCGATAGACCTCGCGCTGATAGCGCAACAAGCTATCCCGTATATTATCTTTTACGCGATTGGCGTTGATGCCAAAAAGCCAACCGTTTAGGAACTCAATTGGCAACGCCAGCATCTGACTGGTTTTAGGGCGTGTGCTGCCCGTAGAAGTCTGTAACCTTATGGTGACAGACCTCAATGCCTCTGCAAGAATGGGATCATTATTGAGTTTGCGGGCTTGTGGTTGCCATGCAACACCGATCCGCTCGCAAATCGGCCGAATCGGGACATAGACGGTGCCATCCTCGACATTTCGCGTGTCGGCGATTAACCTGAGCATTGCTTATGCGGTAGGGTATGCAAATGTGAGTCGTGTGCTCACCTACATCCTGGGCACACTGGCGTTGTACGCTCTGTTAATTGCGCTAACGACCGTTTTCCAGTTTAGTACGCGATTCGCAACCGTTTTGCGTTGGCTTACGTTTGTGACTGTGTTGTTGCTACTTGTCACAGGGCCGCTGACGCTGGTCAAAGTTGGTATTTCGGCCGATGAAGTTCCGAGTTGGACGCGTGCTGGAGGACAGCTGTTTAATCAGGTGACGTTGATTTATGGGCTTGGCGTTTGTGCAACCTGTGTCTGGCAGTTTTGGCGATTGATCTTATCTGAAACACTATTGCATGTTAGGCTGCGTTGGATTGCGATTACATTTGCGGCATTGATGGGATGTTTTTACACAATCGGCCGAATCGCAATCAACCTGTCATTATTCGGGTCAGAAGTAAACATGCATCCGATGGATGGGTTTATCCGCCAATTCCTGATTCTAGCTTTTATGGGTTTGGGAGCTTTCTTTTTGCTTGGGCCGCTTTTCCAACTGGGTACCCGCGTATGGATGCACTTTGTTGCGCTAAGGCAACTACGTTCACTTGAACGGCTTCAAAGCCTGCTGGATATTCAACCAATTATTGACGACCCGGCCATGCTTCCCAACAAATGGAGTTGGCACAACACTGACTATTATCTATGCCAATCCATCATTGCGCTGCTTGATGCCAAGCATCAAGTTGATGTGTCAGGCTTATCGGCTGAAAAACGCGCTATTTTTAGTCGATTGATGCAAGTAGACGATAATTTGACGATGCCAGAACTAATCCGAAGCTATAGCGCAATCGGTACACAGGTTTCAGACATCTGATCAGAATGCGCTATTGGCGTCCTGAAGCTCTTGTAGCCAATGGTTGAGCCAATTCATTGCCTCTGCAAACTTTTTCGCGGGGAGCATTTTGTAGCTGTTGACACTAAACCGACGATACAGTTCGGCATAAACACCCCCATATTCATTGCGTCCAGTTTGCTTGCCAAACTCATGTGCAACGGCCTTTACAGCTTCGCTAATTTGTGACGCTTGCTCTGGTGTGATGAGACGGTCTGGATTGCCTAACGTGATTTCGACAGACTCTAAACGATTTTCTAGTGTGCCAATACGCTTTTCTGACGCACCCAACCGTTCGTCATGACCTTCTAAACGTGCTTCTAAGAGAATCTGTTGTTTTGCCATGTGCATGATCGCTTGTGCCATTTTGAAGGCCTGCACAGCTGGAGAATCACCTTCTAGTAAATTATCAAATGATGAGTCGAACGCAATCCGCCCCTCTTTGAATGCTTCCGCCAATGTTTTATAGCAATCTGTTTGATAACGGATCACACGGTCACGCAATTCAGGCCGTACACGGTCGGCGCTGATGCCGAAGAGCCAGCCGTTGATGTAGTCAAGCGGTAGGCATAGCATATTTGGATTCCCGCCGCGTGTGCCTTCACGTGACACTTGGATGATCGATGCAATTTGGCTTAAAACTGGATCGCGTTGGATTCGCTGTCGCTGCCCTGCCCAGTTGAGGCCTATAGCGTCGCAAATCGGCCGAAGTGGAATATGAATCTCACCATTTGGCAATCTCAATGCGAGGATTTCATCGTCGTAGAATGTGATATTTTGGCGATCCGCTGGAATTAGCGCATTTTCAGACATGGTTTGTTCTAGAATTGGGTTCGAGTGCGTAACACACTCAAACTGATTTTAGGTTCGAGTGTGTTACGCACTCGAACCTAATTGCTCTGGCGACCCATTATGTACAACTGGCTCATACGTTCGATAAGGTTAGCTGCTCAATGCTGCTAGCGATTCTCTTCAATAGAGATCCTGATTTGTCACTCATGAGGTTATGGAGTGTGCAGACTCAACTCTACGCACTAATTGCAGCAGATAATTTCGCATAGCACTTGAGCATGTGCGAGCTTAAGCTACCATTGGCGTAATTTAGGCTCTAGCTTGACTGCTTGCTCTTCAAGCTGAGGTCGTGCCCCTTGTTCCCACTGAGCTAAACCTTCATCAATTAACCAGCGAGCGATACCTGTCTCGGCGATATGTAACTCACGTGCTATTTCTTTTATGCGCCGCAGTTGGCCTGGTGTGAATGTGAACGTGCGACGAATGTAGCGTCCTGCAACCAAGCTTGACCCCACCGCCTTTGCTTTATCTGTTGCAGAAACTGCATCGAGGGGATTGACAAACTGTTGTTTACTCTTCGAGCGAGATGAAGGTGTCGGCTTGGGCAGTTCCGGCTCTGGCATAGAAGCCATTTGATCCAAAGGATTATTAAACTTAGTCATGATGGATGCTTCTCACTAATGTTTGATACGCATTTGCGGCTGGTGAGTCGGGAGCATACTCAAAAATTGTTAACCCCCCTACCGCTGGAGCTTGCTCCACAACCACTGCTTGTGGAATAGGGTCCGCAACTCGTTGTGCGCCATAGCTATCTTCTAGCGCCTGCAGCATTTGTCGCGCGAGTACCTCGCGCGAACGAACAAATGTGGGGACGATTGTACGAACGGTAATATTAATGCCGCGAGCTTGCGCATCAATTATGTTTTGTGTGTGACGAGCTGTGCCCCCTACCCCAAGGAAGTCTACCTTGACTGGAACGATAGCTTCATCTGCAAAATGATATATAGCTGTGCCGAGCATATCTAGTGATGGAGGGCAATCTAGAATGATATAGTCAAATGTAGCCACAGCTTTTGCTAAATGCGCTTCTAGAAGTTGGCTTGTTGGTACAGCTTTACGATTGTTGCCGCCAAACTGATCGAGAACGCTACTGAGAGCCGCATTTGTTACCAGTGATAGTTTTGCATCTGCTAAAGAATCACTAGAGGGTAAAACCCAGAGGTTTGGGCGACTTGGCCCCCCTGATTCGCTGCGATCCGCTGAGAGAATCGCTTGTTCAGCCTGAACTTCTCCCTGTAGTACATGCGACACATCATATCTTCCTGATGCAATACCAAGGCTATGGGCAACATTTCCTTGTGGATCTAGGTCGATAATCAGGACATGACCACCAGATTCTTTGATTTCAAGAGCTAGCCCGTGTGCAAGAGAGACTGCTGTCGTTGTTTTGCCGACTCCGCCCTTCCGATTGACGATTGCAAATACATGTGCTTTGCGAGGCATAAAATTCCCTTTTAGTTCCACATGGAACATTGTGTTAATCAATTGATTAAGCATTGAATCATTATGATTAATATTGTACTCAACTGAGTAAGCAAAAACAACACACTTGTTCTCCAATCATGCTCGAAACAACGAATCTGATTGTTAATCATTTGATTACTAGATTAATCAAATTGATTACTAAGTTAATCAATTGATTAACTAAAATCCGGAACTTGCTATCAGCAACGTTTGCGCTGTTGCTGATAAAACCTACAAGAAAAGAAAAGCGTTGTTTAGAAAGCAAATTTGACGGCAATCAGACTAGATGATTTTATTGGATTGACAGTGGGCTTGAAGAAGAAGAAAGGCTTGATAATCAAGATTGTATTTCTTGAAGAATTCGAAGCTCTCGAAGTTTACTGATTGTTTGTTGAGCAACACTTGTTTTGGCAAACCATTGAGATGATTTACCCTGGGCAAGCCAAACGACTGAATCCGATGCTGAGCTACTATCATTTGAATATGCATTTGCAATTGCAGCTAACAATATACTTTGTTGTTGTTTTGGTGGAAAAAGAGAAAGGTAGTTTTCGGCCGAAAGCCGTGCCCTTTCAAACCGACTGCCTTTTTCGGCCGAATTTAGAGCAGCCGCAAACCGCCGATTCAACTCTTTCCCCAACGCCATCGCCTCAACATCATCTTGCACCGCGTCAAACAATGCCTGCGGGGGGCGAGCGGCATCAACGAGCGCATCCCTCCGCTGCATAATGCTTGTGATGTGTTTCCGCACGCCATCCTGTAACGCGGTCAGCCAATGGTCTGCTGCCCAGCGGGGTGAGGGTGGTCTATTCTCTGGATCACTGCGATCAATACTCAAGCGATTGGACAGGATGGGCGGGATTGGCGTTCGGGATTCAAGAATCTCGCGAGTGTTGTCATAGTTCCATTGAACGACCTGACTCAAGTCTGCGCCCGTTTTTACGGCACCGTCGATTATTTCTTCCAGAGGGGCAGGGGGGTGATCTGGTAAGCGGCCGAAAAGCGCTTTGTTCAACATCAGCGAATTGCAGTACATGCCGAGCGCACCTTGATTTGCCATCGCTTGCCAAATCGCGGTATCCATCACCTCAACATCATAATGTCGATCGTCGCTTCGCATAGTGCTCGACAGTCGTTCAACTAAGCCCAGATAACCCGTCCGCGTGCAGTCGATGCGAGTTGGTAGCTTGCCGCTATCTGCGGCTGGGTAACTGATGTGTCCGCCATTTGCAGTGGCGAAAGGCAATTCGGCCGAATCTTCCGTCGGCTTCAATAGTACCCATTCCCCAAGTTGATTGGGCGATCTCCACGCCAACAGCTTGCGTTCCCCATCGTGATCGGTGAAGGGATGTAGCCAAAGTGCGTCATCGTGGTCGGCTCCGCCGAGAATGTCAGCGATGCCGCTATTTTCGGCCGAATCTTGCAGCGCCAACCAATCCTCATCGTTTATCCATGCGGTACTACTATCTGGATCAACTCGAACCTCACCACGACCGACATCAATGTCAAACCCCGCCTGTTTTCCAACTGCTGCTGGCATGACATAATGCCGACCGCCTGGAATCGGCAAACGCATCTTTTGGAGCTGCTGCGAATTGAGTCGCTTGAGATGTTGGTTAAACAACGACTTCACATGTGTCCGAAACCAAATCGGATGTCCACCGCTCGCTAAATACTCTTTGAGCGGCCAGCGGGCGAGATCGGCTTGTGATGTGTTTGGATCAATGCGTCCCATTACAGCAGCAATATCACCCGTTTTAACGGATTCAGTAAACAAATCACCTTCGTCTTTCAGATAGGAGAGCAATGTCTCATTGTCGAAAAATGGATAGAGATTGATGAGCGACTGAATATCGAGCCGCATATCGTTGCGGCCATGAACGATAGAGAGTCCGACAAACGTCTGTGAGCCGTTTAGACGGATTTCAGTCTTGTTATCACGCGGCAGCAAAAAGTCGATTGGACGCCCATCTTCGTCGTGCAAATCATCGGCGACGATGCTGTGCCCCTTCGACTGCCCATCGGCTCGCATGATGGTGAATTCAACCCGATGCGCTGTCGCCAATTCGTGTCGTAGATGTTCGCGCTTGGCGGTTGGTAGTTCGCGAAAGCACCATCTTCTCCAACATCCGCCGCGACACGACGCCAGCACCATCCCAAACTTTTGCCTCATCTGGCGTTTGGTCAAGATACGCAACCCGTACATCATCATGATAGAAAAAGCCGCTAACGAAATGCGGACGCATCAAACGGCTGATGCGCTTTGACAGCACGAAGCCACCTTTGGCCATGTCCAATTCCAAACCAGAATCAGCCAAAAATTGACGAGTATCAACGCCATCAACATACAAATCTTTGACCGCATCGCCATTCACCCAGCGTAGAGTAGGGCGGTTTTGACTAAAGGTGTGTGCCGGCAGTGGTTCGGCCGAACTCTCAACAGGCTGCGTGACGATTCGCCATGCGCGGCCTGTCTGTTCCAAAAATGGGTAGATAGCTCCGCCCATTGGATCATCATGGCTCGTAACTGTGTAAGGTAAATCAGCCAATGTCTTAAATGGAATCGCTGTGCCGCTGCTGCTACCTCTGCCGCCCATATGCCTCCTGAATGCGCTCAACCTGTTTGTTGCCGTTCTGCACGGCGTCACGGATCGACGTCCAAATCGTTGGATAAACCATGACGTCAGCAAGCGAATAACACGGTTTGGGTAGCCGTCCGCAACTCAACACGATGACCGGTTGAAGCCGTTGCACCATCGCTTGGAAGCCAGCAACGAACAGATGATGTTCGATCGAACTGGCCATGTTTACGCCTAACGCTGAGACAGCAACGATGCCGCGCTTTGGCAACCCTGCAAAGCAGAATGTATACGATTCGGCCGAACTCCAACTCACGGTCGGAATCACTGTGAATCCACGAGATTGCCAAAAGCAGCCAACCCAACGACTGCGATAGGTGTTCCACATCTGAAGCATAATCGGCCAATCACGATAAAGTGAAAAATCGGGCGTTAGCAGCATTTTGTATTTCTTCAGCCCTTTAACTGCCCGATTCGGCCGATGCCAAACGCCTTCAAATCTATAGTCATCAATAAAGAAATGCACCGCGCCTCGATTTAAGTCACGATTTGTCCGCACCTGCTGCCGATATGGGACAATCCAATCAGGAACACAGTCGACAGGGGTGTGTTGCATGTTGGGGATGCCCCAACAATTGTCAGACGGAAACAACTGAGTAGCATGGAGCGTATCGAAGTTGCCAGGTAGTTTTTCCCAGCGATAGCTTGTACGTGGCATTAGATGAGATCGTCGATGGATTGATTGTCGGCCGAGGTTTGTGTGTTTACGGTCGAATCAGCTTCAGTTGTTGATAACACAGATTCATCGGTTGCAAGGTTGGACGAAAGAGCCCTCCAATCCAGATAATAACGTTCAGCATAGCGAGCAGTTGGTAAATGCAGCGGGGTAGGGGAAGGCAAGCGAGCAAACAGCGGAATCGGATTCAAGCGCTGCCCCATAAACAGATGACGTTTGTCGGCTAGCGTAGACACCAAAACCTGTTCTTTTGGCAACGCCATCATCTGACTGGGCAATAATTCGGCTTTTTCCTGCCAAGCGTAAGATGCACCCTCATTGTGATTGGTCAACACAGTCCGCTCGCCGCGACCATTTTGCATCTGGCGCGATCCCATTGATGATGATTGAGCTGGATTGGCACGCAAAGTCATGCCGTACAGCTTCGACATGACTTCAGCCGTTTCAAACTCCGTGGGTGGATACCAAAGTTGATGGGCACAGTTGGAAAGTACCGAACGCGTTCCCTCTTGCCCATACAGTTCGCGTAGTTGTGCAATAGATTGCACATACAGCAAGAGCGTAACGCCAAACCCACCAGCCGTGGCCAGATAGTTGGCGATGTTGCGCAAGCCAAGTGCAGGCAACTCATCGATGGCGACCAACAGGCGATGCGTGCTCGTCGCGTCCATTTGATGGCGCAACAGTGCCGCCACAATGCTGGCAATCACGCCCCCAGCCCCTTGCAAATCTTGTAGCGAGTACGTGAGATAGATGGTGCTGTTCTGTGACACCCAATTGGGATCGATCAAATGCCGAGAGTCAGATGGTGCAATGGTGTCAATATGCTTCTGATAGGTCGCTAGCCGCGTCGTCAAATTGCCATAAGCGGATGTGACAAATTTATCGTCACGATACTCATCAGGTTTTGCACCATTCGTGAAAACTCGGACATGCCGCCGCGCTGCTGGTACGCTTTCCAATGCAGCCAATGCTTCAACAGGATCACTCTCGGCCAAATCGAGCAGTACACGAATTGGGTCAAGCTGCTTCGTTTCCGCAAACAAGCCTGCTGCCGTGAACAGAGATAATGCCTTC
>JACLAD010010865.1_pt1 | contig 21332 bp, 5 predicted proteins | sample 8027901 | NCBI WGS metagenome assembly JACLAD01 (sample SAMN15725071, study PRJNA655200) | protist metagenome | isolation source: fluorescence activated cell sorting (FACS) single amplified genomes of... | place: Spain: Blaines Bay Microbial Observatory, Mediterranean Sea | collected 2016-07-05 | reverse complement strand
ATTAAGAATTAGTAGAGAAAGATAATCAATCAAAAAATTAATCAATGGTTTAATCAGAAACAAGATTAACAAAAGCAAAAAATTAAAAGAGAAACAGTGCGTGGTTTAGTAATAGTTATTTAGAAGACGAAGAAAATAATATGATGTAACAGATCTTTCTTTTTAAATGTCTGTCGGTTTTCGCGAAGATGGTACTCAAATTATATAACTTTGTACAAATCGCTAAAGGATTAACGACTGCTTGACCGGTGGTCAGGTAGAGCCAAAGGGTTGTGTGTATTAACAAAAAACATGTAAAATCTGTAAGGTGATAATCAATTCTGCGAACATTTCAATAGGTGATTGGTTGTGAGAATATAAATAAACTGGACCTGTATTGTAAGACTGTACGCTGAGCACTACTACAACTCTTTGTAACAACACGTTGTCAACAACAATTCAACAGAAAATATATGTTTGCATTGGTAAAAAATGGTATGATAATACTTCTCAAAATGTGAGAATATGTGTAAAAGGTCCGCTGGATGTCATCTCAAATCCTTGACGATTTCCGAATGTTCCCATCACAACTCTAAACCCTGGTGTTGCTTTTTCCTGAATTACAAAAATCAAATTCAAAAATCTACGATTAATTTTCAAATTTTTGATCAAAATATCTAATTTTTACCATTTCAATTCGTTCCGTCTCGATTTCTTCTTCCAGAGACGGTGTTTGTTCTTCCTGAATTTCAACTTTGCTCACATCGGGGAGGGCCTCCTCTTTTGGTCCGGCGGCCTGTTCTTTTTCATATTTCTTTACGTGCGCTGCGTAGAACTTTTCCAACTTCTTCTTTTGCGATTTAGCAATCTCTTCCCCATTGGCATCAGTCAGTGGTACGCCTCGATCATCGTATGTTGAGTACTTACCCTCATAATCGCCTGTTTTGAAGAATTGGTCCGGTGATACGAGAGGGCCCTTGTTTGCCATCTTATCCTCGTACTTGTTCTTCTTGTTTTTATCCACATATACTTCCCCTGTCAAACATTCAAGAAACATTTTTGAATTTGGATACATTAATGTATGACGATTTTGTTTAGAAATCAGGCTTTTCTTGTCAACAACATGACATTTTTTTTTGAATAAAACTTTAAAATCAAATTCTGTTTCAAAAATACCTGTGATTAATTCGCGGCCGACTCTTCTCATCTCTCTACCGAACTCCCAAAATAATTCGCGGGAAAGATCTTTATCCGCCTGTCGATTGTATTTGATGTACTTATCCCCTTTTTCCAATTTACAGACGGCAGATGCCTGTGGGATCACTAATATATCCTGTGGTATTCCAGACTTGACTAGCTCCGCGACTGAATTTGTATCGCTGTGGTCGGCACTCCATTTATCAGAGGTTGATAGCCCAGCTTTAAGAACGGACTTACACACCCCGGTTAAAATATCCTTTGTCACGCCGTCAGCAAATCCCAAATGCAATACCAATCCTTTATTTATCTCAACCCACTTATCCTTATTATCCACTAGCAATTTCGCCTTATTACACCGCTGCACCACCAACCTCACAGTCCCATTGACACCTACCTGCATTTTGGGTGTAACTTTCTCAAATGCCGGTTGTTTATTTTGCTCTGTCATGCTTTAAACTTTTGAAAGAAGTTAAAACTTTGAAACACATGATGAACCAAATTAAATATTTAGACGAATGATTATTACACCAAATTGAATCTAAATAATTACATTTTTACTCCCATACAACGATTTTCACAGTTTCACATAGATTATTGTCAATGGATACAAAAATTTGGCAGGTCTTACCTGTTTAAAAAATATATCATTTCTATATTACCGAGAGCTCGATATAAACGCGCTAGGGCAATACTCCCGTATGTTAGCGCAATTATTAGAACTGCAGTAATTGCTGACCCACGCGGCGCCAATAAGCGTCGCGCAGAATTCCGTCAAATCCTTCCTAGCCTGCCCTGATGCTACTGCAATGCTCCATTCCCGTGGCGAGGCATCTAACAACTCCTGTGCTATTTGTGTTGATCGCGTTGTCTTAAACTCTTCCCAGTAGTGGTGCAGACCTTGCAGGCCGGCCACACGCTGGCACTGGACATACTTCATTATTTCCTCCTCTGGACCAAACAAACCTACAAAACAAATGCATTTCTCAAATATTTCTTACATAATTAATTGAAATTGAAAATTGAAATCGTACAGAAAAATGGATCGAAATCATTCTCCGGCACCGGGGTCGGCATGGAGAGGATGTCGATGATTCTATGCGGTGGCTCGGGTGTGAGCAGTTCCTCACTTGCGATTGCATCTGCATACATTGAATTATAACACCGCAATCCACCATGGTACTGGTTCACGCACGTCTTATGCGTGAAGTGGTCGTTCAACATACATGAAATACCGCTCACATGAACCACCCCGAGTGTGACCTTGTAATCACGGACGTGCTGCTTCGGGTCTCGGCAGTGGTGCACGCCTGTCAGCGACGCATCGCACAGACAAACCTTGTATCGCCCGCCTGAACTTATTGTAATCGGGTTGAACCGCAACATATCTACACAAAAAAATTAATCAAACCACCGAATCCGATTCACTTGCAAAAAAATAAAAACGTACGGTTCCATGATTTGCCTCGGTCTCCGACATCCATTTCTATGGTTGTGACTTCAACGGTCGCATTACCAGAGTCAACTAAATTTACTGGTCGTTTCTTATACCTCAAAGAACACAACCGATCAAAAACATTTCTTGATTGAAACACTTGTTTAGTAGTTCGTTTTGAATAGTACAGATCGTAGGTGGTAGGCTGCGTCTTGTCGAAACCAAATCCATCCACGATCTTCTGCGTTTCATAATTGTACTTCTGGTATGATCCAGCTTCGTTGTATGAAGTTGATGCACCGACTTCGGAAATTGTCTTGTCGTGTAATGGCCTAAGTCGATTTGATTCGCGGCCGTATGGTCCGTCATAGTATGACACCTAGATTCAAAATTGAAATTGAAATGACTTTGTTTACTATCGTATGAAATATGTTCCCGGTTTGATTTAAATACAACATTTCCCGCTGGCATCAAATTTTCATCTAAATCCTGAAATCATCCCATACAAATTTTCAAAAAATATTTAAATTTGATTGATGACAATGAAAAAAATGTTTACCTCAAGCTCAAGCTGGGCAGGCTCCACGGCCCATCCGCGTTGAGGTGACGGAGTCTCCGAATCGAATCCAATCGTTGCACCTCGCTTCGCGAGTTCCATGAATTCCTTTAAGGGAACCCCTGAGATTCCAATAGCTTTATCATAATGGTATGTGATGCTTGCAATTTGATTTTCATTATTCACCGTTCGTCTCGACGTTGTGCTTCCGCAAGTTGGAGTTTGACCTGGACTTCGACCGCAAACGCCCATACCGTTTCTGTAGCAGGCCTTGAAGATGTGTCCCTCCGGGCAGGTCAGGCACTGATGAGCCGATCTATCGGTTCCACTTGGTAAGCCGGCATAGGTTACAGTGTATGTGTAACTACTGCCGCGTTCTTCAACTGACCGACCAGTTGAACTTGACGGGCTGTAACTTACGCAGTGTCGGCAGGAACTATGGCAAGATTGTCCTGGCGTTGGCTGTGGCACCGGGTTCTCGGCTGTGGTGACTAATGTATATCCGTCGTTACTGACCGTTGGGTACAAGCCCGCGGGGTACTTGAGCTCGTGGTATTGGAAATCATCGGTGGACATTTCGAATTCTCGAATGCCGATACCTTCCTCCCTGACAATTGTCCCGTCATCTTGGCAAGCGCCGTGATCTGCGTGGTTGAGGTAACCGCGGGGTAATGTTCTATGGACCTCGAAGGATGCGCAGTCGGGACCGAGGAGATCGCAGAGCAGCTTGAGATCTGCTGCGGTAGCGCAGAAGACGTCGCTGCTTTCCGTTGGTGCCTCGTCCGCTTCAGTGTATAAATCAGCGTCTATGCATTCCTTTTGCTGCCAGCTCCATCGCTGTTTTACCCTGTCACTCCATTCGCAATCTTCGTACATTTGATCTAATCGGCGAGAGTCGTATCCCGGCATGTAACCGTCGCAGTAGGACGGCGCGTCGGTGTCGTTGGCGTAGAATGCTGAGCATCGGTTGTGGCAGGAGAATGGTTGTGTGTAGAGGTGCTCGTCGGGGTGGATGTTGCATGATGGTAGATACGCGTTCTCAATGATATCGTAGTGGTTGGCCTTTGTGCGAATGTGTTTTTCAAAATCGGAGTAGATCGCGAAATCGGTATCATCGTCGTATATGTGCTGGTAATTGTTATCCTGAGCGGGTCTGTCAACGAAGGAGATGCCTGGAACAATGTCCGAAACCGTGCCGACAACCTGCTTCGCGGGGTCGTCGATACCGCAGGTTTCACTGCATGGGATGATCATAATGCGGTCGCGCAAACGATTGAGATCACCTGCCGCGGCGGGTCCGGTGATTTCGATGCTGCCGGGCGTGTTCGGTGCGAGAATCCAATCTACATTGCCGACGTGGCGCGTGGCGCTGACTGAACCAACGTACTTCGAGAAATGGGACAATTTGGAACACGCACGCCTGTCATTCTCCGGATGAACGTGTGTCCAGCCGACTTGATTAAGCTCGGGAGAAGAACAAGTGTCGACATTAATCATACAGATGCTGTTTGCGCTGTGATACGAAAAGCTCACGCAATCCGCTAACTCGTCACATACAGACACGCAAGTGTCAAAATCAACACACAATCCTTCACTGTAATCCGCGCGCTCAGAGCTTGACATTTCGTTATATGCCTCCAAAAAGCAAGTACTTCCTAGGCACCTGTTCTCGCGCTTCCTTGAACACATATGTTTCCTTGCACTATATGTCCTTGAATCGTGGTCTAACAAACTCGCCGCATCTGAGGTTTCCACACTGCTGCAACGCTGGTCTACTTCAAATGTATGACTATGATCCAATGTTGAAACAACAGCTGCAGTGGCCCCAGACTGTAAGTCCGCCACCTGGCTAATAGGATCGCAATAACACACATCGTAGTGCCCAGCATTGACATTGGTCATGTCGAAATCGAACACCGCGTTACTCGAGTCGGACAAATCTTCATTCGGTCTCGCGCCGAAGGAAGACGCATCACAGTCGCCGCCAAACGGCACGAACTCTTCCTTGTGTAAAGACCACGATCCACTACCTGGCGCGCCCAAATCAACCACGCTCGTCATATCGCTGAGCAAATGGATGCTGGTGCCTGAAAGCACAAATTGATCCATACCGGTACCGCAGAAGAAAGCAGTCGTAGCATGAGAATTAGCGTCATGAGCCTCAAATGTCCAAAGACCAGGTAAAACATCATCATCAAGGTCACCATCTTGCTGACAACCTCCCTGCCTGAGAATGACGGCGGACTCCTGGCGTAAGACGATGTTCTTGCCTGTGACACTGGCTTGAAGAGGGATCGGACTGTTGGCCGTGCCTGACATGGCGTGCTGACCGTAAACCACGTTGAACACGGATGCGCTTGTTTCCTCCGCCTTGCCGACGTTGAGGTATGGCTTGGTCAAACCTGCGTCAGCCATGGCAGATGTGTGGAGCGGCAAAGGCACCCAGCCGTCGGCGGGAACGGCTGCGCCGTCTTCCTTAAATCCAATGCACGCCTTCCAATCGCCACGATCTTTGCTGAACAGATCGCCGATGTCCACCTGCACGGTGAGTTCATCAGCGGATACCTCGTAGTGATCGCGGAACACAAACGTAGAAAATCCTGCAATGTGGCATTCCTGGTGACCCTGGACAAATTTGAAATCCCATTCCGTTGATTTGATGTATGACGTCAAGAAATTGCGTGTGACTCGCATGGTGAAACTGTCAACGCTGCGATCAATCAGAGCAGGCTCCGTGGTGAAGAAGTAGCCCGTGGACTGCAACTCTCCAATCTCCCTGCCGACGGGCAGCCAGCTTGTGCTGACGTGGCAATTATCGTCGCAATACAAAACGCGTAGCGCACGGGCCTTGGTCGTTGGGGACGCGATGGTAAGGCCGCTCCAAGTGGCGGACGTGAGATCATCAGACACGGACGTCGGTGGCGGGCTGCAGACGGTCGGATGGGCACAGGAAAGGCCGATAACATTGTCAGGGACCACACCGCGGTCATCCTCATCGGCAAAAATAAATTTGATTCGCTGGTTTCTAGTTTTCTCGGGTAAACTAACTCCCCGCACGATCAAATCGAATTTCTGGTTGTAAGACAAAGTGTCAAGCGGCGGCACGGTTTCAAAGGTCTTGACAATTGTTGGCAACGCACCGGCGGTCCAGCCATGCTGGTTCGTGCCGTCACAAAGACCTTCACCGATACAACCTTCGCCCGTTGAAGCGTAGATGGTTCTCACCAAATGACAATGCTTTGTTTCAGCGAAGTAATTCCAAGCTCGGCAGAGACTGCTCATCTTCATGCACAAGGTCTGACATTCACATGGATTCGCCACGTCGAGGTAATGACTCGTGTCGTGCGCAAAACGGCCACTGGTTGTCAGAGAGCCAAGAGCTTCGCCGTGAATCTTTGTATTCTCAACACCGCAAGTCAATGGGAATGTGGACTCCGTCGACGATGTGTTGAAATCACCAATCCAGGATGCGACAGGGAAGCAGCTTTCATCCTCGCACTCAAACACTTCGCGCGCGATCTCCTGAGCGGCCTCGGACGGGTCGCATCCAGGAGTGTAATCCTTTCCTCGTTGGTCAAGCCACGTGGCGTCGAAATTCGGGACAATGTTGACCTGCACGATAAGTTTCTGCGCGGAATGCCCTTGAACTTGTCCAACCTTCATGCACGCTACCGGCTTCCAGGTAGTGAATGTCATGTAAGCGGACTCATTGCGGGCCTGCTTGTGCTGCTTGCAATCGGTGCCGAAACACATTGGTTGGAAGCGAGTCTCCGAATCACCATCAAACGCATTGCAAATACCTTGTTCCCTGTTTGGAGTTGGGCTTTGCAACGTACTTCCGGAGCACCTCTGCTCTGGAGCATCGCCATTTCTGCATGTCCTGGCGGGTGTCGAACCATCCGGGCATCTCGAATCTGGGGTTGAACCATCATCGCAACAGGAGCGCGTGTCAGCCAAGGTGTGGGTAGGATGCTCGCATGCAGCACCGGATTTGGGCGGGGATCCGTTTGCGCATCTCTGCGCAACGTTCGGACATATGGAGGGATTAGAACCGTCACTGCATCTGTAGACCTTGTTGCACGTGTCATAACCCTTGGAAGAAGCGACTGGGTAACCCTTGGAGCCCTCAATCGCATAGATCTCGGCCTGTGTAATTTCAGTGCCGGCTTCGCAATCGTACGAACTGAACAAAGTCAGCTCTGGCATCGCCCACCATCCGTGCGGCATACCGCGCGGTTGGATCAGGTATTGGTACCATGTTCGATCTGTCACCTCCTCGGCTGTCATCAAAACCTGATGATTCCTTGCCGAAAGGCCCGGCAACGTGAGCTGTTTCCTGTGGATCTGAGACGCTCGGACCGTGCGCCCAAATTTGTCATTTTCAAGCTTGAAGCGTGTCTTTTGGGCAACTTCAAAATCCGTGTAGTCTTCGGTCAATCGTTCCAGTGTCCACACCCATTCGGATGTCGGTCGGTTGTACTTACCGACAACCATGACAACTGTGCCCGACTCATCGATTGTCTCGATCTTCTCACTTGGCGGGACATACGTCATGTACGCTGGTACGAGGCCTCTTCGGTAGAAGCGGCCGGGTGCTTCTTCGTAGTACACACCGGAGAAGCGTAGATTCAATAAATCAACCTGAGCGAGGTTCTCATCATATTCATCAATGATGTGCAACTTCAAACCGTTTTGTCCCATGCGGCCGGACAACTCGACGCACGTACCGTCAATCTCTTTCTTGCCTGTGCCGCACATACATGTGGAAACACCGCCAGTAACTTCAATGCAATGTTGGTCCCACAAGCATGGGTTCAACCCGGGGTCGGAACACATGTCGATATCTTCAGTGAAAACGAAATCATCGTTGATCTCAAGCAAGCTGACCGTCCAGGAGCCGTCAGTGTCATCGTATGTGACTCGACCGCCTTCCTGCGTGACGTCGACGTAGCACCTTTCGATTCCATCCGTATCAACTTCCACGAAGGCAGTGGTCGGTCTGACCGCGTCGGCATCGCACGTGCGGAGAACAACTAAGTGGCTGGCCTCGGTCTCTGTCAAGACCTTAATCCTGAATGGATCACCAGATGGACCGCTTCCACAAGTGGACAAAATTGAACCGGTTTCCTCGTCGAAGCAGAATCGCTCAACACGAAGTACGTCAGCTTTCCAGTTCTGGAAATGGGTGAGCGGATCGTATCTTCTTCCAAACTCAGTGACGGCGAGATTGCCTTGAGCGGCGGTCGGGCTGATGGCAGAGACTACAAGGATGTTAGCCATCTTAGACGAATCAACGATTTCAAAATACGTCGCGGCGGGGTTTGTACGCGTGAACCAGCGATTGGCCTGCCAGTCGGATTTACTGAGCACGGCTTGCACGCGGTCAACACCTTGAATGACCTTTGTTTCCAATGTAGCAGGGTCTAAAGCACTGCGGAAGACGGTCTCATCCTGGCCAGACAAAAACATATCTTTGGTAACCGTGACGTTGCTCCAGGTTGTGAACCACCGACTCATCTCCTCCTCGAAGCGCACACGCGGCAGCGAGCAAGTGGTACTCACCGGGCAGCTCGGCGCGGTCCTGCATACATCTTCGATGTCCAAGGACGAATCATGTGGAATGTCAACACGATACCAGGTGGTGCCAGGCGATACAAGCATTGAGATATCCGCCAAATGCGAGTTTTTGTCTGCTTGCGGGCACACTTGGGTGGCACCAACACTATCGTATCCGAAGCTATTGACTTCATCAGCACCATGTACCCATGTTTGCAACACCTTTTTGAAGGCCGTCGCAACCGGAAGTGTGGTAAACCTGTAGTTTAGCTCGTCACTATCATCAAGGTTATTTTCGCAATCATTTCCAGCCAGATCACGGAACGCTCTCTTTTCAAAAGTAAGGGTGTAATGAGTATTGGGCTTAAGATTCTGGGACAGGATGACATGCGCCACCGTGCCTTCAAACTGAACGGCGTCCGTGTCGGTTGTAACCTGCGGTCCATCGTCGGTACCCACTTCACGCACGTAAACCTTGCCTGCACTTCCTTGCACAACCTCGTCGAAATGCAACGAGAAAGTGGAACTTATTTGCACGTCGACCTCGTCGGGTTTAGGATGAGCGAGCAAGGCAGTATTGGAGGTGAGCATTGGTTCTTGCATAACGTTGAGTAGATTCGGTGGATCTTCATCATCTGGAGTTGCCGGGGGAGTGAATTCTAAATTTGCATCCCCGCCGTACGCTGGGGTAGTCATGGCTACAGTCTGACATGTCTGACTCGCACCGGTCTCCTGCAAAACTGCATGAAATGTGTTGGAAAAAGTGGGTGTGAAGGATGTGACTCCGTTGAACATGGTATCATCAGCGTCGCCGTCTGTCAAACCATAGTTAAGATACAGATCACCATCATATTCATACACAAACGGAATCGTAAAAGTAATCGTGGAAGACCCATCATACAAAGAGGGGCCAAAAGTACACGGCAAAGCGCCATTGGCACGCATAGTAGCGTCAGCATCAAAGTAGTTTGCATCATAATAATACGCCAAACCATCATCATAACCGTATTCAGGATATTCTACATCAGCTTCAAAATCGACAACGACATTACCATCGAAAAACATCGTTATAGATGGAAATGGGGCAGTGTCGCCGTCGTCTTTGTAATTATATGAAACGGTCTTGCCGATGAAACTTGGGGCGATCGTATCTTTGTCTTTGGACAAAGAATAGATGGGTAGGAAATCACAGAAATTATCAGCAGTGCAACCTGCTTCCACTGTCGAATATCGGGAACAATCATAATCAGTACCAGAAGCTGTACAATCCGTCACGTCAGTGCCCTTGGTACAGAGGGAATCGGCGGGATGAGTGTAGTTGGTGTCGCAAACGGTGTCGTTACCCCATTCTGCTATCAAAGTTCCGTTTGGATGCATGCAAGAATCGTCACCAAAATAATTAGTTGTGCACGTGCCGAGAACCCAACCGTTACTGTCGTATGAAAGACCAGAGCCCAATGGTTCATCGACGACAACTCGTTTGTACAACTGAGACCGTTCTACCGTTTCCTGACAATGCTTGTCCATGAACGCACCTTGAGGAACATGAAGCTTGTAAAAGCATTGCGAATCTGCTTCCGAAGATGCACCCTCACTTAGTTCTGTCATTGGATCGCCAGCATCATAGTAGATGCAAGGTAATTCGGCTGTGTGAAGGACAACCATTGTGTTTTCATTCAACATATCGAACCGACTATCCTCACCGAGATCGACTGAATCAATCTCCGCACGGCCAGCGATTTTCTTGCCAAAGAAACTGCTGGTTGTGCAACTGTCACACTTGCAATCTACTAATGAGCCGGTGCTGTTGTATTCTTGGCAAATATTTGAGCTCACCGTGTAGGGCTCGGTCTGGCTGATGGCTCCGCCACAGTCGGCGTCGCCACATGCGCATTCCTGAATCACGTAGGAATCAGAAACGTATAAGCAATCATCTGGACCTCCGGTGTTAGCACTTTCGCAGTCCGACCTTCCCTTATTAGCGCCTGCTTTGCTATTGCAATTTGCTTCTGCCGCGCCGGAAAGCTGGCGGGGTTCTGGTTGCGCCATATCAGGTGAGAAATCAGACCAATCAACATTTTCACCTTGAGATGTCAAGCGGCGACCACTGACGGAAGCGCTGAGGCTGCCGGGGTTGGAAACGCATGAACCGCCGGAGGCCGTTGGATCAGGGACTTCCTTTTGGCATGTACAATCTTCCTTAGCGCAGGAGAACACCTTAACCTGATACCCAAAGCTTGGAGTGACAGGTTCGTTGAATGTCAATACTGGCTTGGAGGAGTAGCCGACGGTAGCTGCCGCTGGCGGGTTGGCGAATGTGATGACGGGTGATTCCAAGACGTTGGGATCCTGCGAATCTTCACCATCGTGACCAGTTTCATCATCAGCGGGGATGTCGAACTCTGCAATCAGGCCGGCGGTCAGAGGATTTCCAGCATCATCGGTGATGGCGCCGACGCCATGAACGCCATCGTCATTGGCAAGAACAAGCTCGTACTTTTTGTTGACCATCCAGAATCCATCGTTATGCAGAGATGACGGGAAGATGGATAACTTCTGACGGAAGGTCTTCAGGGACAACTGTGCATTGGCAAGTCTGGAGGAAGAATAGTAGCTCTCACGCAGGATGGAATCTGCTGGTTCGCATAAATTCTCATCATTTTCCGAACAGACCTTGACGGTCAATGTACCGGTGTCAATCTTTACGTTCTCGTCAAAATAAATGTCGTACGGCTCGCAAGCGGTGGTAGGCTGGTATTGCGCGATGATGGACGGTCTGGTGGTATCACTCTGCAACGGCTTGTACTTTTTGGTTGCCAAATGATCATCGAGGCGGCGGGGGGCGGACTTGATGAAACGCTCACGGGCGGGTGCCAAGCGCCTTCTTCGGCCGTCATATCCCTCGTTGATCTCAATATCTTCCACTGCATCGAGGCGTTGCATCATGGCACATGAATCCGGGCACAAGGACTGCACTGCGACACCAGTTGGGATCACGGTTTGGAGTTGCAAATCGCAGATACCAAGCTGAACCGTGTCGTACCATTCTTCTCTGTCTCCGGGTTGGACGACGGACCTGTCAAAACCCTTGCTGATCAACCAGACCTTGGCACCGCTGACCATCCTCGGCTGGAAGTCATTAAGAAAGCCCTGCTCTTCGCCATCGACCATACGCGGGATGACTAAATCCGTACCACATTGAATTTCCATGCCATCTGCCATGTCGATGAAAACGTTCTCACGGCAGCGCGCCACCTTGTTATCAGCGAGCATGCTATCCTTGTTCTCCCACCACTGATCGAAATCGGTCACGTCGGCGTCGGTCACCCACACGTCCAAACTGTAGACTTTCATACCATCGGGAATGCTCACACTCACGGAATACAAATCGTACAATGAACCGCGGTCATCGAGGTCGATGGAGAAGTAAGGCATCTTCTCATATTCGGAGACAGCACATGAAGAATGCGGATCAGTTTCCTGGTTGTCAACATCAGCTGCAACGTAACCAAACTCCTCCGCCCATTCGCGGGATTGGCACGGATCGATGGTCAAATCGTACGCAAGACCAACCCAAACGCAGTCGGACCCCTTGTTACCCTTTCGCTGGAAATTTTCAAGGCAGCGATCACGTGTCTTAATGCTGGTGCACATGTACACATTCTCAGTTGCCATGTTGCGAATATCGTACTCATCGATTGCGCGCGCGGCGTGGTGATCACGAGACGTTGTGGACAACATCGGGTTTGACAATTGTGTTCGCTTTCGCGTCGTGACAAGTCCATCGTGGAAGCACACGGAGTGATCAAGATCATGGAATATCTTAGCCCACTGGTCGCAACCGGGCGCGTCATCATCCCAGCAAGCCGACGCGTCGCCGTCTGCGCATTGCTGAATCTTATCCTTGATAAAATCAGGCATGCCTTCACCCAGCGCGACTGCCTCGTTGTACAGGGACGATGCACCCAAATTGTTATCTCCATCGCAACTACTATTCGATCCCAAGCTGAGGTCTTGCGCAATTACCATCTGTCCGGCCACCTCCTGGAGAATCTTCGGCGTGCACGTTTCCGGGCAGAAGCCGGTGAAATGATTAAGCGCGCACATGCCGCTCTTGTAACCCAAATGGCAAGGGAACTCGAAGTGGCGTCGCTCGTCGAAACCGGTGAGAAATTTGTTTGCCGCGACCTCGTCGTTCTGGCATAGAAGAAGCTCGGCCTCGCGAAGGGCGTTTTGATTTTCCTGAAGCACCCAGCCATCGCATTCGTTGTCATGGCCGGTTTCCCACACAATTTTAGAATTGTTGGTCACATGCGTGAATTCCTCAGCATCTGTCTGATAGTACAATCCATCAAGGCTTTCCGTGTGGGAATTCGAGACTGTAAGGAAACACTCACCGGCCCTGTGCTTGCGGACGTACTGCGAATTGGGATCCGGAAACAAGTGCTTTGGTTCATCTTGCTCGGTAAGCTTCCTATCCCATACCTTTTCATGGTAGTCGAACGTGATGACAGCGGATGGGTTCATCTCGGGGTAGCACAAATCGCACGCCTTCGGGCAATTGTTCAGTAAGTCCTGAAGCTGCTCTTGGTTGAAATTGCGCCATTGATACCACATTGGATGGCCCGACGTCGGGTTGCCCGTCAATGCAAGGTCACAATCCCATTGTGTCCATGAGGCGCATAAATGGCCGTATGCATCTCTGTACGTGAGATCATCCTCACAAACGCTCTTTGTTGTTACCACACCATCTCCAAAGAGGAAGCAACGGCCTTGTTGGCGGTTGTCAGCCAACACACCGCGGCAATCAGGGTTGTTGTCGCAAATCGCTTGACATGTTGACAAATCAGCGCAGAACATGTTTGCGATGTCTTCATCATGAAAAGTGTGATCAAATGGCTCCAAGCGACCTTTGTTGTAAAATCCATCGCAACCGGCCGCGGCGGTGGGGATTCCTCCGTCGAACCGGCAGCACGCGTCTGCAGCATCCGTTGCGACACCATTGACATATACCGTACTAGTACTATCAGTAACATCACTGCAACTGGCTAATGTTGATGAATTGCTCGTCAATGTGAATTCCATATCCTGGCATTGCTCTGTCCATGGAAGGTCATGATCAGCGTATACGGGAAGCAAAGATCCCGCTGAGGAATTATCGTTGCGCGGACTCCAAGTGTAAGCATAACCACCTCCATATTTACAACACGCGTCGGCTGCACCGTTGTCGCTGTAGTGCGCGGTGGCGCAAGTGATGCCAGCATCAAGGTATGATTCATCATCTTTGCATGGATTGCAGACGGACGTACACAACGCCGGATGGCCAGGCAAGGGCATTGAATGTATGTTTGCCACGCGAGTGTCGGCCGACTTTTGGTACGTGTCTTCCGTTGCGAACATAATCTTGGGGCGCATGTATAAATCCTCCTCATCTTGACTGTAAAATACGACACTTGGCTTCTCGCAATCTGCGCGATCACCGCGAGGTGTGAGTCGGTCACCGCCACCAAGATGACAGCAGATGCTCTCGGGGGATGCATCAACAACGTTATTTTCCACGCACGTGTTATTCTCCACAGTGCAGGACGTGCCGGCAATAGTAGCAGTACCAAACAATACGTCTCCATAGGTTACATCGTCGCATGAGAATGTTTTGACGATGCGCTCACCCCCGCCAAATCCACAGCAAGCACCCTCCGCTGTCATGCCGTCTCTGTCTACGTAATTGGTCGGATCTGCATCGGCTGGGAGGTTATCGCAAGTGAACAGGAGGGGTGGTTCCCAAATGACCGTTTCACCTGCATCGTTGAGGAATGTGAAATATCTACTGGGCAGACCACTATCATGCTCGGTCACGTCATTCACACCATCGCTGTTATCGTTGGGACCCAGCCAATCGGCCGTGAGATCAAAGCCAGCCCAGCCGGTAACATTCTGGCAGCCGGTTGTAATTTGTCCACTAGCTTCGTAATCCTGACAAAGACCACAAGTATTGGTAAAGGTGGGAAAGCCAGGATCGCTAGTGCAGGTTGATGAAGGGCTGCAATGCAACGCGTCGAATTCCGCACTACTCCAGCCGAGAGATACGAAATCGTTACTCGCGGGAGCATCCTGCTTCATTTCAATTTCAAATTCGACATTCACAATATCACCAACATACTCCGCGAGTAAATGCGTAACGTCAATCTCTAGTTCCGTACCAAACTGGTAGAAATTCGTCGGAGGACGGAAGATCACCACATTCTCCGTTGTGGTCGGCTTGGATAGGGTTACCTGTAAATAGTAACCGGAGCTGTACGACCAAGCTTTCTGCTCCGCTTGGTCAGCATTAGGCCAGGACCAGTAGTATTCCTCCGCGTTCAAAACGAGCTTCGCAACAGATGGTGTTGCTAGGAGATTCTCAAACGTCACACGTAGGATGCCATCAATCTCACGATTGCGATCGGCCAAAGTTACAACCGGATGTGTGTCGACGCAATCACCGCGGTAGGAATACGGGGGTGTGATAGTATGTGGTAAGAAGACGAACGCGCCTAGATATTCTTCCGAAGTAATGCCTGTCGTTACATAATTGTACGATTGGTCGAATTCACCGGTGGGATACTGGAAGGAGGTCAAATTAGTGCCGAAACGATCCTCGAAAGAGAACGTGGCCAGCCCATCCAAAACCTCTTGATCGCGATTCATATCGAGAAAGACTAGACCTTCCGGCATGGAACCAGTGGTCGTTCCATCACCAGTCTTTGCTGGGAATCTCTCCTTGATGTAGGGAGACTGCGCGTCCAGTAAGAAAGTGCGCGAACGATCGCCTCCGCCATGGGAGCAGCATGCTCTTTCAATGATGTCAGGTTTGTAACAAACACCTCGCATTGTCAGCTGTGGGCGTTCACTCTGACGCCTGTAATCGCAAGTGAATCCACCACGTGACTCGTCACAAGTGCCCTTGGGATTTGTGAAAGCCTGAAATTGACCAAGACTAGGATCTTCAGGATCTGTCGCCCGAATCGAACAACCGTCAGGTCTCTCAATAGCTAAATCATAAACGGTGTCAGATGTTACCATGGCGTCTCCACGTTCAGTAATGATCTGATATGCGGCCCGTTGGCACTCGTCGTCATCGTAGATGGACTCAAGACCTGCCGACTCACACGATACGACGAAGTCGTCTAGGAGAACATACGCTGATTGAAAGGTGCCGTCGATGGTCGACGTGCCGTTGAAGCGGTCACCGGGTACGACGTCAGAACAAGACGTGAACTCCCTGGGTTCCCTGTCCAAGGGGGACAGGAAATCTTCTGGCGCGGTCAAAAAACCTTCCGTGGGGTAGTCGTAACATTTGTTGTAGCAGGGCTCGCCGCCGGGGCAATATGTTGTGTTCTGCTGGTAGATGCCTAGGAAGCCGTTGTATTCATCTTCATAATTATCGTTTGAACCGTCGCCGAGTGTGACACTGACAGTGCACGATGCTGGTTTTTCCTTCAAATGCACTGTGCGCCATGAACCTTCCAAAGCAGTGTCCCGGTATGTAAACCGGTCAAGAGCGACGCCCTCGACAAGCGATTCATGTTTGGCCGTACCTTCGATGTGCGCATCGCACGCTGCCGAGTCGAACAAATTGTAATTCGAATCTTCATTACCCGCGAGGTAGGACTGGTCATAATCAAACTCTTCACCATGCGGCCAGCCTTTCAGAAAAGCCATCTTCCCATCGGTGAGCTGCACAAAACCCTTGCAATCGATCGTGAGATCGCACGCCTCGCGGGCTTCGTCTACGGAGACGTCGAGCGCCTGCACAGCTTCCGCATTCTGGTAAAAAACGTTGTTGACACACTTTTTCTCAAAATCCAACCAATCGCATTCGTCGACGCGGAAAAGATTGCCGTCAAGTTCACTCGTAGTTGGTGTCAACCTAGCGCATTGATATTGTTCGATTAGATAACTCTCGCGTTTCACGAATCCGGTGGCGTTGGGGATCAAGCTGCATTGAGTATAATCTTGCACGGATTCAAAATTCATAGCGTAGCTAGCTTCTTTTTCAATGTAATTGAGCCAGGTATTATCTCCAGACAATAATGACGACAAGGCATTTGCATCCTCTACGATCCACGTTGACATGTCCGCCCGCGTGGCGTACAACGACGTTGCCCTCGATGGTCTTTTTTGATAGATGTCAGAGTATGACAAGTCCCGATCAGGCCTCGCCGTCCAATCAACTCTTCCGACGCATGCGCGATTGTAAATGTGCGAACGCTCCGTCCAACCGATTCTTTTGAAATTGTCTAAACCGTAAACATGATAAGGGTACAGATTGGAAAGCGTGGCGTTTGATTGTGTCTCACGCGGACAAGAATGCTCGATGTTAGTATTCGGGTCAGTCACGTGAGTGAGCAGTCGGCACATGCCTAGTTCCAGATCTGGTCGTAGTCCTCCATCAAGAGAACAGCAAGCTTCTGATGCTGAAATTGTGCCGTCGTACACAAGATTATTATCCACAACTCCCGACGGATCTAGTTGTTCTCTGAATCGTTGGAAATCTGTTGCACAAGTAACAAATGGGAAACCACTGGCGCCGCTGGTATCCATGCCTGCCCAAGCAGGCATATCAACGCACGCGCCTTCGCTAAATCGTTCAAAGGAATACTCCCTGCAATAACTGTGAGGATGGCATAGCTGTTCGCATTGCGCCTCGGTCACGACTAGGAAATTTTCGCTCGATGGAAGTGCGTACGTTGTGACTGTATCATCCAGTATGGGATCTTCAGCCAATGCCTTTCCGTGCAGCCGGCAATAATTGTGCGTCTCGTTGCTGAATGAGCTTTCATCGGCAGCCCGCATTGATGTACGCACTTCATCAGACAAATACACACCGCCGTCGGGCGACCCACAACAGGCTTCCCTCGCTGTTACCAAATGCAAATCCGCGTGGACCAAATCCGAGCCGTGTGCTAAATCCCAGAGCGGATCCGAATCGGGGAGGCCAATCAAATCACTACAATTGTAAATCACACCGCTCTGGTCTTCAGCGGACCAAGGTTCGCCATCCCACTCTTCGGGTGAGCCTTGCTGCCAACCATTTACAAGATCGTAGCATGTTTTTGAGCATTCAAATTTTGCCATGTCAGGTCGGCTAGCATCCAACTCAGCGCAGGTTGAATATTCCAAGCAATGCGGATTGTTGTGACAGAGCGCGTGGCACTGTGCCTCCGTCACGTATTCGACATAGTCAATGTAATATTCCTCACTACTTGAAGGATCGCAATGCTCATTATCAAAGTGGAATTGGACGTTGGCATCCGTGCATTTCTGTTTGATCTGGTAGTTTACTGATTCGTACACCGTGCGTGGATCATACCATACCGTACTGCTATCTGTTAAGATATCAACATTAGGATGTTGTAAACCCGTAGCATCCGTGATATCAGGCTGGTTATCCGCGCGGGTGAAAGCATAGGCCTCTCGGATGTCATGCTCGGCTGTGCTGAACGTCGTGTAGAAGGGATACAGACCACGCTCGAAGGCTGCCCTCATGGCGCATCCCGATGCGGGGAATTCCTCTTGGCAGAGCTCCTCTGCCATAACGCCCGTGTGCGTGGAGATTTGTTCGAGCAGCATATCATCGCTCATGTCCTGAAGCGCCCAACCAAAGCTCATCCAATGCATCTGGCAGGTGCTGTTACCGTCGATGTTTCGATAGATATTCTTATCATCGGGATCGACGTCGTACTTACCATTGCAATCTCGAACCGGTGTTCCTGTAACATGCAAACATGTAGCCGTCTGCTGGTCTAGACTATCGATGTGATCACGCTCCTGCGCTTCAAACGTGAGGGAGTGAAGGGAATTGGTTTTGGCCATACCGGTGTGCTCGACATCCTGGCGGACTTGGCCGAAGAAAGCGAGGTCGCGGATGTCACCGACGTCAGCGCCCACGACAACCTGCACTGAGGCCGTAGTAATGGGCGTTGCAAGGGAATAAAATTGAATGTTGCCACTAGGAGTGTACATACACTGACCATCCGATTCGCAACTGGCCTTGTCACCTCCAGTCCTTGAAGCGCAACTAGCAGAACCCGTGAGCTGGCGAGGTTCGGATGCATCCTTTTGATCCACATCCGGGGAAAACTGCGACCAGTCCGTTACGTCCCTTGGTTGTAAGCGCCTGCCCGAATAAGCAGCATCAAAATATCCAGCCGGGGCATCACTGCAAGAGCCACCACTAAGGGCGCCAGGGTGTTCCATGGGATAGAGGTCCGATTTATCACGAACGCGAACTTCAGTAGTCTGACCATCTGGAAAATTCAATGTGATGTATTGATCAACACCGACAATGTATTCTGCGTTGAATTGGACGTGTGTGATACGAATTGGATCAGTGAAATGAATGTCGGCATACACCTGCTCGCAATTACCGCAAGCAGCACCCAAACTTGAGACAGTGGTCTGCGGTACCGCCGGGATGTATACCTTACCATCATAGCCTAGGTGGAGTTCGCTGTGAGTCTCATCCAAGCCTCCTAACTGAACATCACCAACCTCCAGAGTATTTACCGGTCCCCAATTGCCACCATGGAATCTACAGCATGCGTCGCCCGCTTTGAGGGCAGCTGCGTCAGTATTGTCATCCCTGTTACTATCCGTGACCGTAGAGCAAGTATGCGACGGCGTATATCCTGACACGAAAGCACCTAACGCCAACACAAAGACGTTTGCACATTACCAAATGAAAAATATTATGCACATACAATCAAAATCCTTTCACTAACCGTCAGACGCTGGGATGTCAGAGCACGCCGCGAAAGTGACATGCGCGACCTTGGCAGAACACCTCGAATCGCCCGGTCCGTGATAATGACTTGAACTTCCCTGCAAACAAGGACCGCATAAGGGTCCAGCGTAGGAGGTATGGGGGCTGGCACGATTCAAAGCGGCGCAGGACTCCGGCGCCAATTCGACCCCTTTGAAGAACATGTAATATGCAGATGGTGGATCCGTCTCAATTTGAAATGCCCCAGCATCCGTCTCGATGAAATACGCCATGCGGTCGCAAGCGCTGATGGCGTAACAATCACCATATAATTTCCCATCCGCCGCGCGGTCGGTGTCGCCTTGGTTCAGTTTGAAGACCACACCGCAGCTATCCCGATGGGCGTTGACGGCGAGGTAATGACAGCGATCACGAGAGATGCCAACCCCATCGTTGATTTGCGTTGATACACCATCAATTTCACCCTCCCACCAATTGGCACGCTGCCAGAACATAACGTCCTCACCACGTAGCTGCGCGGGGATAGCGTCGTCGTTACACTTGTACGTGCGCAGCACAGCTTTGACAAATCCACCGGGCTGCAGATCAATGATGTCGAAACCGCTGCATTGGTCATTGAGCGAGCATTCCTTCTCAAATTCCGCACGGATACCGCAACCAACCTGTTCATCAGCACTGTAACGAACATCATCACCAGGCCTGCAAGAACCATGTGCGTCGGATGCGTTAGCGTTGCATCGGTTGAAGCACAACAAATCAGAATTGACAAAATCAACGGACGTGTCAGCGCGGATGCATCTACCACCGGATGTTGTACTGTAAGAATCGTACGTGCCGAAGGATCGCAATCCTTTGGTAAAATGCTCGGAGATCATCGGGCGGGACTTCACGCCGTTTGGCATGTCAACCCCCAAATGTGCGTCTCCATATTTGAATTCCAATTCGATGTAGTAGCTTGCACCACCGACCAAAGACCGCGTAGCGGATGAATCATCCCAATCACTACGAGAATCACTGACCAAAATGTTATTCTCCTTATCACCATACGGGGCAGGGTAATCGTAGAAATAGGCTGTGCATTGACCGGTGCACTTGGCAGTGAACGAATAGGTACCGGACATGGGCGCCTGGAAGAGACCGTAGATTGTACCAGTACCAACACCTGTTTGGGAGCTGAACGCATCAGCGGTTTGGGAGATTTCCCCGTTTGTATATGCAACACCGAATGGTTGCACCGCGCGGAAAATATAGGTATAATCATCAGACTCCTGCAGACTAGATGCGCAACCGAAGAGGGATTCCTTATCCGGTGGGCTCTCTGCATGCGGGTCGGTGTTCAAATAACAACGTGGCAAGTATGAATGCATATCGATACTACTACACTCCGGTATGGAATCACATAAACGCTCGCACTCTTCGCGGGGCAAGCACAACGCCTCCGTTTCAATGGTAAACAGAGGAGCATTGCCTTCACAATACTTCGCAGAGTTGTACGAATAAATTGGATTCTCGTCGTGCTTGCTGTGCTCCTTTGGCGGGTGATTCTCGGAACATTTGCGGTAGCAATGATGCTCCATCGCCTCAGGGTGTTCGTGGTAGTTGACCCTGACGTTTGCGTTCTGGCAATAATGACCAGGAATTGTGATCCATGGGTAGGAGGTGGAGCAATCCTTTTCAATGCGGACAGATACTTCCTCGTGATGCAGGACCAGATCCTCCCACACATCGTGACTAGACGGGGTTCCGCAGGCGTGTCCAGACTTCATGGATCGGTACACTTGCAGCCAATACACATCGTCTTCCATGTAATCGATATCAGCTTCATGGCTCAAGCGACGTGGCTG
>JACLAD010000031.1_pt1 | contig 21336 bp, 24 predicted proteins | sample 8027901 | NCBI WGS metagenome assembly JACLAD01 (sample SAMN15725071, study PRJNA655200) | protist metagenome | isolation source: fluorescence activated cell sorting (FACS) single amplified genomes of... | place: Spain: Blaines Bay Microbial Observatory, Mediterranean Sea | collected 2016-07-05 | reverse complement strand
CTTGTAGTAAATCTTGTAATTTCAAAGAGTAATATTCTATTTTTTGGTCTTTTCTTGTCGACCAATTTTTTTCGAAATCTATTTTTCACTAACCAGCCCTAGTCTTAAGAAAGTACTACACAGTTTTGTAGCTGACCCATTTTTTGTTTGAAGATTGGTCTGTAGTAAGTGATTATCGAAACCAATTTACAATATTATTTCTTGCCTGAACTCCAACAAGCTTGCATTTTTAAACTTTGAACCTCTGTATTCAACACCTCGAAGCGTGTAGGATACATCAACGAACTATACCGCTAACTTTTAAAAACTAAACTGTCATTTTTGTTTCGTAAAAGCTTTTTTACGCAAGTAACCAACAAAGGAAAAACATTTTGGTAACGATGGCGTACGATATGGAACGTGTCGGCATCATCCATGGCAAGGCATACGATTTGGAAGCCTTTGCCCCGCACCATCCTGGCGGCCCAATCATCCACTATGGCACCGGTAAACCAAACTCGTAAAAACTTCAAAAACTATACAATTTTTTATTGTTTTTTCGTCAGATAGACTTTTTTTTTGAAGTTTCGATATTTTTTTGATGCTCAAAAAAATGTTTTGAAAAAAATTAGGGAGGGATGCGACGGCTCTTTTCGAGAGTTATCACGCCATGTGCGACATGGAGAAAATCAACAAGTTACTCGCTCTTTATGAGGTATTTGTTTTGAGAAAACGTTTTTCGCTAAACATTTTGTGTAACAAAAAATGTTTTTAGTTAAAGATTTTGGTAATGTAATAAAGGTGCCCATGCCAGAAGGGGATCCGCCCGAGGTTCCGTCGTTTACGTGGGGCCAGTCCAAATTCTACGATACCCTAAAAGAGCGTTTAAAGGCTTATTTTAACGGTAGGTCCCACAAGGCGCCGTATCGCAAATGGATTCGGATGTTGGGCCTTGTGCTTTCCTTCTTCGCCCTCTTGCCTAAGTATTGGGCGGGTGAGTGGTGGACCCTACCCTGCCTTGGATTTCACTCTTTCATCCTGGGCACCTTCATCCTCCACGATTCTACGCACACGACCTTGTCGGACCGTCCTTGGGTCAACTACTTGTGCGCTACCTTCTCCACGCTTTTTGGATCTATGCATCCTATTTGTTGGTCGCACTCCCATATCGTTGGCCACCATTTATACACGAATGTGGAAGGGTTTGACATCGATTCCAACTACGCCGAATTTGGTGGTATTCGCTGGCGCCCATGGTGGTTCCGTCACCTCCTCATGAACACCTTCGCGATTGTGTGGCCGGCTCATATTGAATCTTCCCAATTCCGCTACAAGAAGCGCTGGCCCGTCAACGGCACCCCAGATCAAGTATCTTCACAAAATTCAAAATTGAATTAAATTGAATTTTTCAATTGTTCTAAAAACAAATAAAAATATTTGCTCTTAGTTTTGTCAAGTAGCATGTTTTGGTGTAAAATAAGGTGTTTGAGGGCATCGATCTGAAGGAAGATTTCAAGTGGTGGTATTTCCTCCCTGGTGATATTGGCCGCGTTCTGTACTACATCATCTTCTTTGTCGTGCCCATCTACAACTTTGGCCTTTTGAAAGGTATGCCAAACATTTGTTTGTCTCACGAAAAAATGTTTTGAAACTTTGACGTTTTAGTTTTTAAGATTTTGTTGTTTTTGTGTTGATTACTGAAAAAAGGTATCTATTTTGGGTATTTTCCCATTTGGTTCCAAGGATGCATGCTCTACTCCTGCACCATGCCCGTACACTCCGGTGATGACATTGCCTGCGGCGAGAGCATTACCCCCGTACGCATCACAGTACACATACTTGCTTGATTTTCAATGTTCCCACAACAAAATTTTTATAAAATCATCGTTGATCGTGAAATATTTTTTTGTGGATTTTGAAACAAGGATACGGTCGTTGATTGGGCCGAGCACCAGGCTTCCTGCGTGCACGATTTCGAGGCCGGTGACCTCCTTGCTACTTGGATTTGGAGTAATTTTCAAACATTTTACCACACTTTTTGCAAATGTTGTTGACAAAATATCAATTTTTGTGGTGTAAAAACAGACGGCGCCAACTCCCAGTACCTCCACCATCTCTTCCCCGCCGTGGACCCGGACCACTTCCGCTTCCTCGTGCCCATTTTGAAGGAGACCTTGGAGGAATTCGGCTTCGTGCACGTATTTTCCTTAAAAAACAATAAAAAAATTGTATTTTTTGCTGTACAAACTACAAATTGATATTTTTGTAAAACAGCACAACTGCCCCTCTTGGGCGGAAGCGGCTACCGAGTACTACCAGTGGGCCTGTCGTTTCGACGCTTTTGCGCACCGCGAGCAGGTAACAAATTTAAAATAAATTCTACAATCAAAACAAAAAAAATTAACGCAAAACATTCATTTTCTAAGGTTGGTTATCGTTTTTCAATTTTTGCGATCTGAAATTAGATTCATGAGGAATATGAAAAGCGCCGCGCCTCCCGCGCCACCAGCTGCGACATGGAACGCGTACGATCAATATATTTTCTCCAAAGCATTCGTATTTTACGGTGTTATGTAATGTTTTTGTGTTTAGATCTGCGGAAGTGTGCGCGATTCCGAGTTGTACCAGCGCAATTCCACGGGCCAGCGCACGGGCCAGGGCTATTTGTCTGCGGTTAGCGGTTAATTGACCCGCCAACCTTTTTACCAACAAACCAACCCACCAACCAACCATAACAAGACGACAAATATGTCAACAAAATTAAAACCGGTTCAAGCAGTAAAATTGTCAACCTTTATGTAATGACAGCGTGAGTTCGTCGGCTTACGTCGGGAATTCTAATTTCTAGTATCTAGTACAGTGTACCGATATAAAAGCGCGTTTTTTCTTTTGAAAAAGTTTTTCAAAGCTCGCTTTTATTTTGAAGTTGAGAAAAATGTTTTTTCAACTTTTTCACTCTACAAAAATGAATAACATCGTTTAACAAGCGATTACAGTGTTCAAAGATACGGACAAGTTTTTGCATTACTTCGTTTATTCTTAACTTTTCACTGTGCAACCCTGCAACCCTCAATAATCCTCTGATTGTAACAATTTTTTTCTAGTATAGTAGTAACAGGCAAAACACACAGCAGCTTTTCAGGCAAAGAAATACAGATTGAATGAGGTGAATTCAAATGATAAAAACAATCTTTTCAAACGTTTTTTCAAAATTGTGCAGTTTTGATTTACGAGACATAATATCTGTTTGATGTTAAAATTGCATACGATTTCACAATGTTCGAAAGTTGACAAAACTTATTATTTTCGGTCGCTCATTTGAGATGTTTACTTTTAATCCCAAAATGATTATTTCCTAAACCAATTTACATCAGCATGGATTTGTAGTTGTTTGTCTTGTTGACATGTTGGTTGTTTAGCAGTAGTAGTGAGTATGCAAATAGGCATCTAGAAAATTCGAAATTCCTAAAAACGGTTTTTAGTTTTAGCTAACTTAATGAAACGTGTGTTGCTTGGTAAATTAATGCATTTCCGAACTTTTCTGCCACCCACAATTCTATCCACAACAACAAAAACAACCCAAACAAAACACATCAACAAAAAAAGACAACAACATCCATAACGATAACCAAACATTTTTTTGAAAGTAAGTTGAAACAAGTTCGTCAGAAAATATAGTTTTTAAGTTGTAAACGAATATGGCGGTTGGAATGAAGGTATTGGCGGTAGCTCCTCTAGCCGTGGATTGTCTTCTAGTCACTGGCGATAATAATACTGGCCAAGGTGCGTCGGCCGAACCACTAGTAAGTCCTGACGACGATATCAGCGAGGCTAGTACCACGTCGTATGGTTCTGAAGCTTCAGGTCGTGCAACTGTTGGTTCCATTTCTTTCATACCATCTCAAGAATTCCTTGCCAATCTAGATATGGAGTCATTGGTCTCGCAGTTTCATGATGCTATTCGTAAATGTGATTATGCTAAAAGTTATTATTGCATCTTGAGGGGTGTTGACGTTGACGCGACAGATGATAAGCACAAGACAGCATTACAAATACTACTAGAATCGGAAGGCGCTCCAGATGAAAAAATCCGTAGTCTTTTACTTGATAATGGGGCCGATCCAACTATACGTGATGAAAACGGTGAAACTAAATACAGGTACTGGTATCCTATCAACAATAGTTCCAAAGCCGACGACGAATTTTGGCAAAAAATACATTCGTCTAACGAATATTTGGCAGACTCCGTGCTTTTGTTTAAAACGCGACATTCAGTTATGCTTAAACGTGATGCGGACGACATAAGGCAGGAGTTTCTACATGTTATGGAAGAGATTGAAAGAAAAGGAGACTGGCACATGCTATTCCGCCGGATCCACCGTACTCGGAATCGCGGTTCAACAGTTCTCCATTGGCTTGTCTGGTACCTACCAGATAGTATCGATTTAATCAAGCGTGTGGTAGAAATTTACGAAAGGTTTGGAATGCCAAATATGCTTTGGGTTGAGGACGACTATAGGAGGACTCCACCATACATTGCGGCACGGAATGGAAATCTAGAACTCGTCAAAATTTTCATTTCTAAATGCGAATATTTTGGAAAACTAAATGTTTCTTTTGTGAGAGATCCGGAAACATGCCACGATTACCCTAATGGATTTGCTCTTCATCAACAATTTACAATCGTCTTCACAGCAGTAGAACGCGGACATCACGACATCGCGGACTATGTGCTCAAGTTCTTTCAGGACCGCGATATTTTACGGTTTCTATCACTCCACTATGAAAGGTTTGATGAAAGTTTTGTGAGGTATGTCCTCACAAAATTTCAAGTAGAATTTGTTAATGGGAAACATTTTGGTGGTCTTACTGCACTTCATTTGGCTGCCTTGCGTGTGATCGATATACGCATGTGTTTTCGCTGGATAGTCATTGAAGAACTTGCAAAGTATTTCATAAACCAGGACAAGCAATCCTACATCAACACGCCAGACGCCCACGGTAGAACAGCTCTTGATATCATCTTACAAGGATGCGTAAGAGTACGAAAGAACGTTGAGCTATTGGAGTCATTTGAAGGAATCTTAACAAAGCAACACCAAGAAGAATTAAGACGTGCTCAAGAGGATTCAGACAGTGCAAAACGATTTGCTAGATGGCTTCGCAAGGATTATGGTTTCAAATCGGGCATACCTACTAGTTCCTCCGAGCCCCAAGAAGCCCCCTCCCTCACTGAAAGCAAAGAATTCGGCGATCGAGTGCGAGAGATATCTGCCCTAGTAGTAAAGAAAGGCGTTTATGCTGTCTTCGGATCCCAAACATCTACTTCAGAAGATAGCTGCAAGTCTAGTATCTGGGGACCACAATTTGCAGCTCTGGTAAATAAGTTTAACAATGGGAACACCTCTAACGAAAGTGCTGACCAGAGCAATGTGGAAACTCAAGAAGATCCATCAGAATATAGCGATGCCGGCTCTATGACGACCTACCTCAACACCAACATGGACACACTCGACGAGAGCGTTCACCATAGCAATCCGGACACCAGCGAGTAGAATTGTTTTTCGCATTGGCAACCAGAAATAATCAAATGCATTGTGACAAATTGAATTTACATCACCAAAGAAATATTTAATTTCAAACCATATTTCTCATTTTGTAATTTGACACTTTGTAATCGGTAGTCAGAGTTCAGTGAGTAGTGATGTTGATTGTCAAGTTAGTAGCGCAAAGTTCTGATCTCTCTATTCTCCATAAATGATAATACTGTATTTGTCCGTTCCATTCCGATCTGATACCTACCAGTCCAAATTTATGTTTTGGTTTTACTTCTATAAAGACAAAAAGCCAACCATGGACAAGGTCGCCATTATTCACGGGAAGGCTTACGATTTAGAGGCCTTCGGACCTCACCATCCCGGCGGCCCCATCATCCATTACGGCACTGGTAAAACTACTACAAAACATGTAAAAAGCTACATGTTTTATTCAAATTTCTAAGAAAAACAATCATTGAAATCGTTGTTTGAAAAAAAAGGGCGGGATGCGACGGCACTGTTTGAGTCATACCACGCCATGAGCGATATGCCCAAAGTCCGCCGAATGCTCAAATTATACGAGGTAAATCAATTTTTTGTCATCACAAATTTTTTTTCTTCAACAAAAAAAATGTTGAAGACAAAAAGTTTGTGTTGACAAAAAAATGTTTTGTTTAAACTCTGTTGTTAAAAGGTTCCAATGCCAGAAGGGAAGCGCCCCCCAGTACCAGCTTTTACATATGACAAGTCAGAATTCTACAACACCCTGAAAGCCCGTATGAGAGCGCACTTCAACGGTGCTAGCCATAAAGCACCTGTTAGCAAAGTCATCCGCGTTACTATATTAGTATGTTCTTTCTTTGGGTTGCTGCCGCATTTCTGGTCTGGTGCATGGTGGACCCTACCTTGCCTAGGTATGTTGTCGTTCATCTTGGGTACGTTATTCCTACATGACGCTACGCACTGCGCGTTGTCTAAAAATCCATATGTTAATAGGGCATGTGCTTTGTTTACAACGATCTTTGGGTCTATGCACCCTATCTGTTGGGTACATACACATGTAATTGGTCATCATTTATATCCGAACGTAGAGGGATTTGATCTAGACGCAAGGTACGCAGAACACGGCGGCCTACGTATCCGCCCACTCCTATTCCGGTATATTCTTATGAACTCGCTTGCTATTGTCTGGCCTTCTTTTGTAGAATCTTACAAATTTCGTAAACACAAGTCTTGGCCAAAGAACGGGACAAAAGGCGAGGTGTACGAACTTCTCGAACTGCAGGATAATATCGAAAGGGTACATTGGATCGCGGGGGATATCGGGCGCTTACTATACTTGACATTTTTTTGGGTTCTACCTATCTACAATCTTGGCTTGTTGCAAGGTATTCGTTGAAATCGAAAAGATTCTCTGTTGACAAAATAAAATTAGCAAAATGTTTTCGTGCAAAATGATTTTCAAAATTTTGTTTTCAGTAATGAGTTTTGTTTTTGAAATTTTTATTTTGTAGGTGCGGTGTTTGGATTTTTGCCTATAGCAATGCATGGGTTCTTGCTCTACTCCTGCACCTTAACCTCTCATGCTGGCGACGACATTCTTTCTGGCGAGAGCATCTCACCTGTACAACGAAAATTGAAATGCTTCAAACATTTTTTACTACTACAAACATTGTACAACGTCATTATTAAAATTAATGTTTTTATAAATTTGTTAGGATACAGAAATTGATTGGGCAGAACATCAAGTAGCTACGATCCACGATTTTGAAGACCGCGATGTTTTTGCATGTTGGATTTGGAGTACGTTACAAAAATTTGTACCACACATAATTGCAAACTTTTCGAATTAAATTGTAAAACGCAAAACGTTTTGTATCAAGAAGTAATTATTTTTTTGTATGAATTAGATGGGGCCAATAGTCAGTTCATGCATCATCTCTTCCCAGCGATGGATCCGGATCATTTTCCGTTTTTGATTCCCATCCTGAAAGAAACGATGGAGGAGTTTGGGCTTGAATACGTACCTAACATTTTTACCTTGTAAACAAGCACGAATCAATGATGCTGTACATTATGATTATTAATTTTGATGAAATTTTGTTCTGAAATTTCAAATTTTGTGAAAGGTGACAAATGAATCGTGGGCAGAAACAAACGTGGAGTATTATCAATGGTCATGGCGTTTCGACGTTGTGGAGCACATGAAGAACCTTACCCATCGCGCTGTATTTTAACGTTTTTCAATTTTTTGACAAAACAAATATTTCGTCAACGATTTCTAGTATGCATTGTAAAATTTTGGTTGTAGGATAAGCTGAAGGCGATTCCGGGTTTGTTGAAAAAGTTGGGTGCAGAGCAGATCAAACTCACTCGTATGTGTGGTTAGATAAGTGCTTTTATCAAAAAGGTTTGGACATTTTTAAATTTTAAACATAATTTCACATTTTTTCCGCATTTGATTATTTTTTTACCAATAACCAAAACATGATGCCAATATTGAAACAACCAACACAAACATTTTCATTTTTTCTTCGATTTACAATTTCAACACAAGTTGGTCATAGCAACCACTAAGAGGCATGTTTTCGACTGTAATTTTCCAGTCTTTTCCCTTACTGCCCATTTTTAACAACGCAAAATTTTCTTTTTAGTAACGCAACATTTTCTTTTTAACATCAATCACATTTTACAAGGAGCACGATTTTTTCGAGATACGATCGTCCATTTTCAAAACCATTTTTTGGGGAATAGATTTTCACAACATGTTGCGCAGCGGATTGGTAGAGTTTGTCAAAGAATAGTGTCAGATTATGTGCAGTACAAATCATACTTCATTTCTCCCCCATCTATTCTCTCAAAATTCTCAAAAACAAAAATTGTTGTCCGCTCCAAGTGCATCTAAAAATTGATTCCGAATCTCAAAAAATACATCGCGACCATGCAGTAAATTATCAAAAAAGTAAAACCCAAGTATCTACAAAGTTTTGCGCAATTCAAGAAGCGCACGGGTGATCGTATCTCACCATGGTGATGTCTTACATTGTGTACATTTTTTTTCACACGCAAACATTTATTTGCACACAAGAAAAACATAAATTTACTACAAAGATTGAAATTTAATCTAAGTTTTTCTGTATTGTTTTAAAGATATGCCGGGTACGGTGTGCTACTAGCCATGCCGTATTCCATTTATCATTGCCCGTTTGAGATCGATATGAAATCCAAGGAGTCTTTCTGCCAACAATGGTATTACAACAAATCAAAAAACATCCGTGTCGAAATTCTTCGTTGTCAATGGTTTTTATGAATGATTAATTATTTTACAAAAACTTTGTTATAAGGGTGGCGTATGAGGAGAGATGGTATGTGAACTTTTACATGCGGTTGATCGTGTTCCTCGCCCTGCCCATCTGCCTATGGACGAGGCGCCTATGGTATTACGAATTCATGCATCGGTTGAGCATTGCGCACCCCGCGTTTCAGTACCCATTTTCATTAACCCCCATACAATTTTTCAGTGTTTTTATAATGTAAAATGAAGTAAAAGTTTTTCTGTTGTAACTTTTTTTAGGAATGTGTGTTTTGGAGCGAAACATGTCTACGCTATGGCAGTTTTTGCAGAAATGCAATTAGACCACCGCCGAGCTTCCTGTATGAGCAAACGTAATTCCAGCTTAGCAGGGACTCTACATTTTCCTAGTTTTATGTCCATAAAATCTGAACCTCCGAGAAAATTATCAGAGGCTAAGGGTAAGCTTTCTACACGCCAGTCTCGAGCCTCAATGCGGTATTTAAAGTACTACATGACTAACATTTGTCATGACACAAACAAAACCTTTGAAAAACAATTTTTTAAAGAGATTTATTAAAGATGTGAGAAATTATATTGAAATTTTTGAAAATTGATTGATCAAAAAAATTGTGAAGGATGAGCACTGAGCGGATGTCCATTAAGAAAAGGTGGTCCATACGGTCCGGTTCCGTTGACAGCCACCGTCGTTTCAGCAAATTCCAAGAGGATGATGACTACGACGGAGAGGGTCGCAAGAGTGAAGGCGGCCTTAGCACAATCATTGAACGAAACGATAGCAGCCTTGTGAGTCAGAAAACCGATCCCCTTATCTCCCTCCGCGGTAGTTTGGCATCTGAGGCAGACAAACGATCTAGCATCACTAATGACAAGCGTCAGTCTGAAGCACCGTTACTTCCCGTACTAGAGGTGCTAAGTGAAACACCATCTGACTCCTACGACAATCAGACAAACTCATCCAACAGATCCTCACTGCAATTACCGGCGGAGAAGGACAATCTTCCCCGAAACAATTCCCAAATCTCAGTCATGTCCGCTGCGAAATGGCGCGCGGCCGTCCACCGCAAACTGTACTTAATTTCAAACTACCAACTACAACAAATTTACTGTACTCTCAAAATTTTTCCATGTTGACTTTTAATTTTGTGTTTGTATAAAAACAAACATAGGTCGTTAACGAGGGATTCCCACCAGCGCGGATCACTAGAAGATCTGTCAGAACTATCACAGGAAGCGATCACTGCTGTTGATGATCGTCGCAAGTATGTTTTTCAAATTTAACAAAATTTGAATCAAACATTTTTTTGTCATGCGATTCAAATTTGTAAATATATTTTTCGTCATTTTGTTTGTTTTTGATGATTATGTAAGGACGGAATTCGGAAAGTTGTGGTTCAAACAACAGCAGGATCCAGCCATCTCAGCGAGATTTCGCATCGATTCCCGCGTCGCAGCCCCTATTTCCTTCCGGGTCTTTTTAAAGGCCTGGTTGTTTTTTGCACCCGTCGCGCTCTACCAAGCCATCGTCGGTATCATACGTTTCTTATTTAACATGGAAAAGATTCATCGCGAGATCTTACCTCTTCCTGACTGCGACCTCTCACAACTCTGCGCGGACCTTATCCTTAACACGTATTTTACAAACTTAAAACACTTTTCTACAGAAGCAAATTGTTGTTGTATGTTGTTGATTTTGATGTATTAAAACTGTTGTAGGTCTCTCGGCCTAGACGTATCTGATATTTACGAATGTGAAGAGACCGGCGACAGCATTGCATTATTCGAAGTATTTTCCTCATATTTTTGTCAAACACAAAACTAAACAAAAAAGTTCCGTCCACATTTTTTTGATACTGTACATCTATTTTCAAAATTGTTGAAAGTTTGGGGATGTCACCTGGATCGACGAAGATGGAAACGTAGATGAAGATGAACTCCTCGTCGAAGTAATTATTTTTTCCAACATACAATTTTGTTTTTCTAGAAAAAATATTATAATGAAAAATCAATCATATTTACGAATGTTTTTGTGTTTTTGTTGTTTATGTTTTGATTTCGATTTTGTTGTTGATTTTTTTGTTGTTAGGTGAATTTGACAAACAGAGAGATTACGTCCGCGGAGTTTCGAGCCGAGGACCTAGAACCCGGCGAATGTTGCGTTTTGATCCTCGCGAACCTGTATTTCTCATACGATTTCTGCTTAAGGACTTTTGGTTCTTGCTACGGCCGCGTCCAAGAGCATGATACCCCTACTTGCAAAGAATTCAATCGTGGTCTACATGTTTCTGCAGTGTACAACTATTTCCGGGGATACCGTTTTTTTACGTGGATTGTGAAACATCTATGGCCTGTGAGGATGACCCATCCGGATGTCAAATCTTCTTTCGCGGTTTTGAAATCTGACCTCCAACCATTGTAACATTTTCTGCAAACATTTTTTTATCTTTACAAATTTATTAGTTTTCTGCAGTAATGTTGTGATTTCTATTGATACAGTGTGGCGGATGTGGTGACGAATGTGGAGGTGCGTCCTCCCCTGGAACCGGCCGCCGAGTTACTAGAACAATCAAGCTACCTACAGTTCGTGCAAGACGTCAAGGAGAAGTTTTTACTTGAATTTGAGGAGCACAAGGATGATTTTCCGAAGGACATGGATGTGATCAGGTTCTTCACGGGATGCGTGATCCAACCTCTTTCCTGGCATCAAACCAACCGCATCTTCCACGACCCGTATTTCTCAAAAATTCAAAAATGTTTGCACCAAAAACGTTTTGACAAATTTGAAACAAAGAAAAGTTTAAAGTATCATATTTATTGTAAAAATAGGTTGATGTTGAGCAGTGTGGATATGCCCGACTTTATCGTGCTACGTTCTGTCGTCCAACTTATGCGCGCTGGCTTCACCGAACCTGTCGTATTTATAAATTTAAAATATAAATTTGCAATCAAAAAGTATAGTTATCTACTTGTTTTACGAATGTATTTGTTTGTTAGTATGGGTCGGGTAAGGTTTTTAAGCATAGGTTCAAAGATTGCGACCACCCCTTCTTCCGCAACGTTTACGACTTCGCAAGGGAGTTGGATCCGGTCATGGCAGATTGCATTCACATTTGTTCCGTGTAATCAATCTAAACAAACTTTTATAATTAGCAACCCACATTTTTTTGCATTACGACAATCCACATGCATAATCTTTTAACAAAAAATAAATTTAAGTTTTAACAGTAATTTTTAAGTTGACCAAATTTTGAGCTCGTTGCATTTTCGTCACTACCATATCTACAAACAATAGTATTTAGTAGTATAAAGTAATCGTTTTGCCAAGGTTTTGAAGTGAAAAAATAAAATGTGTTTTATCAAAGTGTCAACATCTCCCCAATCTGATTCTCTGAATGCTGTTCTATCTCTAAAAAACTGTTCTCAGTCCGGACTTTTTATTTTCTTTGTAACTAGTAATGACGGTAATAAATTAATCTGCATTTTTACAAAACCAATTTTGAATAAAACTAAGCCATGTTGCTCTCGAAGAGCGCACAGGCCGTGGCCTTTGGTGTCGTTGTCGCTGCCCTCGTACACCGCGTAATTACTACATTTTTGAGTTAAATTTTTAAAACATCTTGTTAAACAATAATTTTTGTGAAAGCAAAAATATTTTTTTGTTGGACAGGTTTGGAGTGTTGTATTCTGGTCGGCGTTATCGTCCCTAGGTTATGTGATTATTGGGTCCACCGTCGCGTGGCCCTTATTTTTGAAGTTTCGATCCATGAACACTGCCAAAAACATCGCGTACGATTTTTCTTCAAACATTTTCAAATCGACATTATTGTATTCGCATTGCGTTAATTTGTTTAAATTTTTACAGTAAGATGAAAAAGCAGAATCCAACGAGCATCGATTTATTGTTATACGAACACATGACTTGGGCGAAGCTCTGGCCTACCCACACCACCCTTACGTTTTTAAACAGCGGCAACATTCCTTATACATACGAGCATCTGAAAGCACGTATCAAACTTATCCTAAAAGCTAATCCTTTTCTAACCGGTCGATTGATTAATGAACAAGGCAAGACGAAATTAATCTACAATGAAAATGTCGACATCGATGAAGTTATAGATCAATATTTTTTCATGGGGGAAACGTCTAGAACATTAAGAGCTAGCCCGAATTCGGAAGAATATTTGGAAGCTGTGAAAACTGCAAAACCGTACGCCTTACCCAAAGCCCCGGGTCAAATCAATAATCCCGATGGGCAACTCCTACGATTCGTACTTGTACCAATGGAAAATTGTCATGAGGCTAATTGCGCACTTGTGATGTCGATGTCTCACCATCTTGGGGATGGGTACACAAAGTTTGCTATCTACGGTATGATCAATCCAAATGTTGATATTGTAGCACTCGACCCCACAAGAATTACGGACATGGAATTTTTCGGCATGCAAAAGATGCTCATGGGCGGCCGCGCAATTATCAATTTCTGGCCCGAAAACCCGTTATCATTTATCGGCCCTATGATCAATCGTTTTATTCGTGGTCAAACGTTTGTTAAATGCTTCAACGTCGATACCACTACAGATGGCCCTGTAAGCGTGGTTAAAGCAAAGTACGCTAACACTAACGGCGTTGAGTATGTTTCTACGGGCGATATCATTTCCAGCGCTTTCTTAAAAGCTACCAAGTGTGCATATGGTGGTACTACAGTAAATACGCGGTTTTATGCGGGGGAAAGAGCGAAGGAAGCCATGGTCAAGGCGGGAAACTATTCCTTACCGTTGGTCTATCGTCCTGCGGATTATGACAATCCGGCCTTGATGCGTAAGTCATTGAAGAACGATAAGGATTCGAACAGACCTATTATCTGCCGAGCGTCCAACCCAAAAACGCGCCCGCCCAAAATACTTGATTTTATGCAGGGAAATTGCAGTTTCTTTACGAACATTTCTAACCCCGACCCCGACCTCAAGATTCCTAACTGCAACTACGTACGTTCAAAAACATCTTTAAAGCAATTTTTTTGAAAGTCCATGATTCTTTAATTTGTTGTTTTTAAATTTTGTAGGTGAAATGGATGCCCGTACCAAATCCCGTCGACCTCTCCGGCTACAAGCACATGGCTATCGTCTACCGCCCCTGCGCTGGCGCCCTCTCCATGCTCGGTTTCTTCCGCGATTCCCGTACATTCATACAACTTTCAATATTTTCAAAAGATGTAAAACTTTGAAGTTTCAAGTTTGAATGATTCTTTGTTTTTTGAAAAAATATTAGAAACCGAAGAAGCTTTCCGCGATTCTTTGGGGGATATCGTCTCTTGCTAAATTAAAATTCCATCGAAATTCCTGCCAGAAACAAATTAAGCGAATCAATGCATTGTCTTTTCCCACCGACAACTTGATTTTGCATGAACACACATTATTTGCATCTTTTTAGTGTTTTTGTTGTTGTTGGTTGTTGTATTTTTTGTAACGTCGTATGAAAACAATTTGTATTATGTTGTCCAGATTCTGAAATTAAGTTTTCGCAAAGCATACATTGAGTTTTCGCATTACAAACAAGTTTCTATTGTGAAGTAATAATAGTACATACAACACCATGTGTTGGTCCTGGCCCGTGTCGTTATTTTTTTGTTCCTTCGAATGGGCAACCGCCGCCTACCTCTACAAGCGTAATCTTGCTCGCGATAGACAGTATGCCAGAGCCATGGCGTCTTTGGCAAGTATGGAAACCAATCAAATGTTCGTATGGTTGTCTATAGATTACGATTCCTACTGGGGGAATGTTGTAGCCACCCAGTTCATCGTCTTGTTGGCATGGGTGTTAATCCCGTATTCCATCATCAACTTCATCTCCCACGTCCCGAACAAAGGCTTGTTCGCAATGAAGACGGATACTAGGGTCAAACTCGCAACAAGTTTCTTCGTACTAGAATATGCCTTGATACTATTTTTCCAATACACTACGAGTATTTGGACGACGGGAGTAGGGCCGAATGGGCATCAGATGTGGCCCTGCGCGGTGGCAGGTGTCAAATTTGGAGGTCTCAAACTTTATTGCACGGTAAGACATTTTCCTACAGCAGTTTTGAACTTCAACTTAGTTCATGGTTTAAATTTGATTTTGTAAAATGCAGGTTGGTTTATGTCATGCGATTGCCCATCTTTTTGCGCTGGAGCCCATGCGCCTGAATAGCCGTATCGAAAATATCGAGTATTGGGCCTTTTTCTTTGGTTTCTTTGTTACCTGGACGCCCGCCTACGCAATGTTAGGTAAAACCATGGAAGCCTGTAGCACCTGGTGTTGGTCTACGTGGACCATGGGATTCTACTACATTCTCCGCCCTAAATTACATGATATCAACGTCGACAATTTGTACTTTAATTTTTTCAATCTTCAAGTTACGACAAAAATTATTAATTTATTTTTAACATTTTTTTCTTTTGTAGGTCGGACAGTTACGCGCAGACGATTGGAATGAAATCTCGTGAGCTTCAGATTGGCGAATAGGTCAAAGAAAATAGTCTATTAGTATACGACTCAAAATCGGAATAACTTGTACAATTAGTTTTATGAATGAACAATATTATTTTAAGAATTTACATTAGAACACAAAGCAGAAGTTTTAGAAAAAAGATCGTCATGTTTTGTGGAAAGCGTTAGTTGCGTAGTATTTATGTATGTTGAAAACTCAAATTCTCATTTTTCCCACCTCTCCCCAAATCTCCAACAAAATGAATGATTCACCTGATCTCCATCAAAATGACTGAATCTGTCTGTCAAAAACTTATTTTTACTTTCAACTATTTTTTGAGGTCTGTGTTTTCTGTGGTTGTCCTCAACGGGAGCAACGCGACCTTTGAGTGACTCAGCAGGCACTTCCCCTAAGTTTTTATTTTTGAAATTGCTGTCTAAGTTGTTTTGTTCCGTCAGACAAAACGGTCATTTGTTTTCAGTTTTACGGAAAACATTTTTTAATAAAAAACGATAAAATTCCAAGTCTAAATCATGTTTCAAGGTATACTAAATTATCTTCTTGATTGCTGTGCGCTGTGCCCGGTGCAGCAACCTACGATTTTACAATGGATCTTACGCAAGGAAATGGGGATCGATTGGAACGGTTGCGCGTTAAGTTTACTAACCGTACTAAGCACACAACCAAACATTTTTTTGATCAAACCTAAAACAGTCAGTACATGATTTTGCACACAAGACGAAGTACTAAAGTAAAGATTGTTGTTCAAATGTTTTGTTGTATAAAAAAGATGGCCGCGAAAATGTTTGGGATATACCTAGTTACTCTTAGTGTGGTGTTGACATTGTACATCTCTTTCTGCTACAACCGTTGGAAGGAACGCTTCGGCCATAAGTATTTTCTAACACTCTCAAAAACATTATAAAAACTACCAAATTTGTTTGTTGAAATTTGTTTTGGCGGAAAAAAGGAAGCCTCGGTTTGATGAGAGTTCACCGTCGTACGGCCGCCGACCCAATTTGAAAAATTTTGGTTGCCCCTACCTTGAAGCGCAGAACAAGGCTGGTGCTGAGGGCGTGGAAGCCGCGTTACAAGTTCGTTTTCAAAAATTACCACGATCCAAAAAAAATGTATCACAACATTTTTGAAGCAATTTAATGTTTTTTCATTTGTTTTTGAGGCGGCGGAGGCAAAACTTATTGTGGACGCAGCACAGAAAGAAAGTGAGAACCAATCTGATGCGACAGATGAGCCCACGGAAGCTAAAGACGACGCCAAAGCCGACGAAGCTAAAGGCGATGCCAACGGCGCCAAGAAAGGTAGCATTCCGAACCCTACCGATTCGCAGCCCCTTGCTCTACCTCAAGCACAAAAACAAAGAGCCTCCCTCAACCCCACACAGCAGAAGACCAAGGGCAAGTGGCAAAGGTAATTACCAGCAAAATTTTAGATAAAATACTTCGATTAAATTTTGATGTTTAAGTTTTTTTACGTGATTAAATTTAATCCTGCTACAGGTTGATGGACTCGGATGGAAGGAGAGGTACTGCCCGTGCCACGTTCGCGTCCCTCGCCAGCATCGCCTTACGTTTGGGCGACAAAGAGGCCGAGCAACTTTCCCTCGACCACGTCTACCTCTCCTTTACGCAATACCTCTTCCCGATGCTCTTTACCTATCCTAACCTCGTCCTGCTAGTCATCTGCAAGCAACTTACCTATCGCCTTACGGTTTTGTTTGTTAGGGATGACGAGTGCATCGACGCTGCGTACCAAGATTCCCTGGAAGCCAGCAACGCGCAACCGGAAGCGTCCCACCTAAAAACAGACCAGGAAAAGATAGACTCTTTGTTTTCCAAAGTCGCTGGTATTTTCGCTTTAAATACGTTTATGATGATCAACTATCAGGGTAAGGAGATTGAGGATGGAAAAACGATTGGTTATTTTTACGTCCCGCGCTTTTTTGGTTTTACGGATGATGGGAAGAAGTTCGAGCATCAGTTGTTTTTTGAGATTGATCTTGATAATAAGGTCTTGGTGAGTGCCAAGATGGGTGACCGCGAACTCTCCATCGTCGAGGGCGCCGTACTTTCCACAATATTTTTACAACAAAAAAATTTAAAAACATTGTAAAACCACATTTTCGTTGAAATTACGTGTGTTTTTTCAATTTTGTATTGTTTCAATTTTGTTTTGTATTAGGTATGTATCTTGTTCTACTATTCCACGGGCCATTCGATCATCCATTGCATGGCAAATTGGGGAACGAACGTTGACTCCCCTAATGCATTCGTAATTCAACAACCTTTTGAAATTTACAAATATAATGCACAAATCAGCATGTTTTCTCGTAACTAAGTGTTGTTTTTTAAATTCAAAAACAGATTCGGAGAATGTCCGTGGTCACGGTCGTCTACAACAATTTCGCTTCCGGCGCCCCTGGCTTTGCTAAGGCTCAGAAAAAGTATTTTTTACAAAAAAATCATAAATGCTGCTACACAAAATTTTTAAGTAAAGTCAACATGATTTTTTTTTGACGACAAAAAAGTACGTGTTTTGTATGTAAAATAAAGGCTTCTTGGATATTATGAAAATGTGGAAGACCCGAAAGAGATGTCCGAGAAAAGGAATTTTAGTTGCTGCAACGAAAGTTTAAAAAATATAAAAACTTTAAAAAGTCAAAATGTCCATTGGGGCATCGAAAAAAGTTTGTGGCTTGTTTTTTTCGTTCGATTTGCTTGTTTTTTCAAGTTCTTATTGTTTTTTTTGAAAAGGTTCGATTGGATTTTCGATTCCTACGCCGAGACGGGCATCCCAAACCATTCTAAGATTCTCGAGCTGGCCCAGTATTCCCCCTTCGCGGATTATGTGATCAAAGTGCGCAATAAGTTTATGAACAGTTTCGAAGCGCACAAGCAGGAGTTTGGAGGCATCGATGGAGAGGCTCTCTTTGTTGGCACCGTCCTCCATTCGCTCGATCATTCTGTCGTTGTCGAACTCATGCCCCCAACACACCCATGGTATTCAAATTTCTAACATTTTCCGCAACAATTTGCAAATTTTCTTGACATGTTCTGTATAATTATTTTTGAAAATCGATTTTTTGTAAGTTTAAAATGTTTTGTCGAACTCAAAAACAGATTTATGGATTGCCCAGAAGTTTGCCCAAGGATTCCGGGATGGTCGGCATGGCGGTCTGGCTGCAAAACATCATGGCGGGCCTGTCCAACCCTTTGGGTGGCATCATTTTCCCGTACATTTTACACATTTTTATTCATCACAAAAATATTTCGTCAATTTTTTTTCTGATACTTCTACGGGTTTGTTGAAATTGTTGAAAGGCACTTTATAGAACAGGCGCCTGACCCGTTCTGGAAAGAGGTGTACAAGTTCGCGAACCGCCTCAGCCCCTTCTACACCAAACTGGTCCGATGCTGCATTATCATTTAACAGTATTAAATTTAAAGCATTTTACATTCCATCAACATTTTTGTATTTATGTACGCATCACTAGATGAAATATCATATATGTTACAATCAATAATCGTTTACCAAAATAATCACAAAATTTACAATGATCGATGTCGTTACTGAACATTCGTAGTGTACTCGGTGGTCTGCACAAGCAAAACACACAGTGACTGTAAAATTAATACTAACAATAGTATTGACAATTAAACAGTCAAAAATAACAATTTTCAGAAACTCAAACTTTCGGGAGATTGAAAATATTTTACCAAGAGTTTTACAATTCACAAACATTCATGGATTTTGTTTTGGCATGGGGTTGTTTTGATATGTCCAAGAAAGTCTGTGTAGTCGTAGAAAGTTAAAAGTGTTGGTTTATCAACGCATTTTTCAATTTGTCTGACCAGTGTTAATTTTTTTCCAGTTAAGTGTTGTGATGAAGCAGTTCCAAAAAAGTTTTTTGTTCATTCCAACCTCCCCATGACATGACCGCTTCAACAAAATTTTATAAAATTGAAATCATCATATTAAACAAAAACGTAATGTGTAAAACCGTCTGCAACGAATGGATCGTATATTCCAAAACACTAACCTTCCGAAAACTAAATACAACCCGGTACCAAACTATATAACTACAACATGACCTCGAACAACATATTCAATGAAATTACAAGCATATTAGCTAAAAACATGTATCGTAGCTGTAAGAGTTACATGCGTGCCCTTTCCACCACTATATAACCTTTGTCGCAAGTCCTAACTACGCATTTAGTTACATTTCAAATCTTTTGTGTCCGATTAAGAATACAAAACTTATCCATACACACCACCAACTACTAACCTACAGCGTTTTCCTGAAGGATATTGCTAAATTTAGCTAGAAATTTAGTCGAATATTTTTCCATACAAAATTTTCTTTCCGATTTACATTCTAAAATCATCAACTTAGAAGTATACATAAACCATTACACAGAATCAAAAGTGAGTTTTAATTTTCGTATTCATATTAAGTTGTGCGGGTGAGATACCATCATGTCCCTCCCACCTTCATCCTCAACGTCCTACACGCCATTGCCGTCGTTTCTATCTTCCCCCTGGTCCAGCGACGCCCACGCGATATCCGATGATATCTGGTCTTCTAGCACGTCCTACCCCACCCAAGCGTCCGTGCGAAGCGATACACAGGGCTTATGGGGCCCGCCCAGGGAAGAACCACCAGCGTCGTTACCTCTAACGAGTTCAAGACGAAATTCCGCGGTGATTGCGCCGCCAGAACCTAATATTGACGTGTGCATTCCAGCTACTACCATCCAAGATGGAAGTACCGCAACAACAACCGATTCATGGGGGAGAGATCGTTCTACGTTTGAACATCAACCCTTACAAAATGTAAGCAATACCTTACCAGATATAAGTGGTCAATACCACAATGGGTACTTTTATGAAAGGCAAAAGGAGCTTTTTGAAAAGGTGACGTCACCAAGTTTACAACCCTTAGGGCGGCCGCCAAATAACGCGGTGGATATTTTTCACTAATAAAACACGAAAATAACGTTTTTTAGACGTCGATTCATTTTAACTTTTCTTATTATCTATGTAAATTTATCTTTTGTTTGTTCATCTTTTTTTTCTTCCGATATTTTTTTCCAAGACGCCACATAATTACCAACAACAGCATCAGCAGCAGTATAATTATAATGAGCAACAAGGCTATCAAGGACAGCAACAAAATTACCAACAGCAAAAGCATATCCCTCGCGCGGAACGAATGTTATGTAGGTATTTTGCGAAGGGGCATTGTATGTATGGGGAAAAATGTTGGTACCGCCACGAGGAGGTGTCCTCGCCGGGAGATGAAAATAAACCAAAAAACCCACAGGAAGAGATCGAGTACCATTTTACTTTTTTACAAATTGACAAATTTGTATATTTTACTAAGAATATGTTCTGATCAATAATTTTTGTTTTTGTAAAAAGGTGTCAAATTTGCTACGAATCGGTGCTCCTGAAAGGCGAGCGATTCGGCATGCTAGATGGCTGCGACCACCCTTTTTGCCTTTCTTGTATTTTTATTTTTCCAATTTTGTTTTCTTACTAGAATTTTTTTTTACAAAAGATTTTTTAAAAACAAGGCGTAAGGAATTGGAGAAAGGCCGAGGGCCAAGACCGGACGAACTTACGCCGTTGTCCCCTGTGCAGGAATGAATCATATTTTGTCGTATTTTTTTTCATTGAAAAATGTTTGCTCAAGAAAATTGTTATCTCACGATGATATTTTTGAAAAACGTTTTTGTTACAAAAAAAGGTACCGTGTAATACATGGCCAACGGCCGAAGAAAAGGTCGAGATCGTCGACAATTTCAAAAAGAGCCTCAAAGCAAAGCCTTGCAAGTACTTTTTTACATTAACAACATTTTTTTGTATCGACGTAATTATTTTTTTCATTTTCTTAAAACAGATATTTTGATCCAGACGAAGGTCTGGATTCCTGCCCCTTCGGGACAAGTTGTTTTTACGCACATTTGGACAAAGACGGTACTAGATATTTTTTCACAATTTTGAATTTTTTTCAA
>JACLAD010016076.1_pt1 | contig 21341 bp, 19 predicted proteins | sample 8027901 | NCBI WGS metagenome assembly JACLAD01 (sample SAMN15725071, study PRJNA655200) | protist metagenome | isolation source: fluorescence activated cell sorting (FACS) single amplified genomes of... | place: Spain: Blaines Bay Microbial Observatory, Mediterranean Sea | collected 2016-07-05 | reverse complement strand
ACAATATAATTATTCACACCGGCCTTTGCTGCAGCAACAATATTTTCCTGTAGGGCTTCAGCAGTAACCATCAAAATTGGTAGATGTTTGAGTTCTGAGTCTGAACGTATCATTTTCACCAGTTCTAGGCCTGTCATCTTAGGCATATTCCAATCAGTTATCACAAAATCTACCTTTTCTGATTTCAGCTTTTCCAAAGCTGTGGTTCCATCATCTGCCTCAATTGTTTTGTTGAAGCCCAGTTGACGTAGGATGTTCTTTACAATTCTGCGCATGGTTGAAAAGTCGTCAACAACCAGAATCGTCATATTTGGATCAGCAGGCATAAGATCATTCTTTCACATCATGTTGATAAACTGCCTTACATCATGCAAAGCATGCTTGATTCGATTTTAAGATTGGACCTGAAATATTATGGTTGTCTCATCCTAGGAATTCCACCCTCAAATATTCTCATCTTTCTTGAACGTAAGGGTTCCGGATATACTTTGAAACGATGGTACCTATTGGGTCCTGCTTCATGCACAACTTGGTGCAGGCCCTCATAATCAAATTTTTTGGTTGGGAAAGGCTCACGATAAGCAATTTGAGAAACCAAATTTTTGACCACCCTGCCAGTTTTTGGTTTAGGAGCATATGTAGTAGTTTGAGCAGATAGATTTGATGATAAAATCAGTAAGGCTACATGGAGCCAAAATTGGCGTAACATGAACAACTCCTGAAAAAAAGAGTTAATCGTGTCGCACCCGAACCTCCATGTACGGTCGCGCTCAATTAAATTTTTAGTAAGTCATTTCTTGCTGCAGGCGGGCTCTTGGATTTGGGGGAGTTCTCGGTGCCAGGGCCCTGTCGCAAAGTCCATGATCGTTGTAGTTTATTACCCTTCGCATTGGTGGATCGGAGGATTCATAGGTACAACTATCAACCTGATGTTGCCACTGAGTGGCACATCCCTCCAGGATCAACGCAGACAACATCATAACGATGAAGACGGGAAAATTACATCGGAATTTTCTCATATTTGAATTTCTAGAAAGGGAAAACCTCAAAATGCTTGTGAGTCTGAAGGTCGCTGCAACTTTAGATGGCAAAATTGCTACGGGTTCTGGCATTTCAAAATGGATCACAAGTTCTAACTCTAGGCAACTGGTACATCGATTGCGTCATGAACATCAAGCTATCCTGATTGGTAGCGAAACGCTTTTGAAAGACAATCCCTCACTGAACACTCGTGGTATTCATCAAGGCTCTTCACCAATTAAAGTTATCATGGACGGCCGTGGGAGAATGCCTAGACAAGCAAAATGCTTGCGAGAGGATGAATCTAAGACCATTTGGGTTGTTGGGAGAAAAGCACCAGACGCTGATTGGGAATTGCCATCGAACCTCATAAGGTTGACTAGCCCCGGTGTTCGCCCAGAGATTTCATGGGTATTATCCCAACTTGAAAATTTTGACATTCATTCAATCTTAGTAGAGGGTGGCGCTCAAGTTCATGCCAGTTTCCTCAAATCAAAACTTGTTGATAAGATTTACCTTTTCCTTGCTCCTCGTATTCTTGGTAAAGAAGGTCTCTCATGGTGTGGTGAACTTGGAATTGAAAACTTGATGGACACCCTCAATTTTAAAATAACTAGTATAGAACAACTAAACCCTGATTTGCTAATAGAACTGCAACCAGTAGAAAGGTTGAATGACTGAAGTGCTAAGAATTGATCCAATTGAAGAGGCTATTGAAGATATTAAAGCCGGTAGGATGATTGTTCTAATCGATGATGATGATCGAGAAAATGAAGGCGATCTGGTTTGTGCCGCTGAGATGGTGACCCCTCAAATTGTTAACTTTATGGCAACTCACGCCCGAGGGCTAATTTGTCTAGCTTTAGATACTCGAAGAACAAAACAATTGGATTTGCCACTAATGGTGGCTCATAACCAGACAGAACATGGTACTAACTTTACTGTGACAATCGAGGCAGCAAAAGGAGTTTCTACTGGGATATCAGCAGCTGATCGCGCTCACACGATCCTAACCGCAATGAAATCCGATGCCTCACCATCAGATATAGTAAAACCTGGTCATATATTCCCCTTGAAAGCAAATGAAGGTGGTGTTCTCAAAAGGGCAGGCCACACTGAAGGTGCTGTAGATCTTTCTAGAATTGCTGGATGTCGACCAGGGGGAGTGATCTGTGAAATAATGAATGAGGACGGTTCCATGGCGAGATACCCCGAGCTTCGCCGTTTTGCTGATCAACACGGAATGAAATTATCAACAATCGCTGATCTGATCAAATATAGAACCCATCATGAGAGCGTCGTTAGAATTGATACAGAAGCGAGAATGCCCACTCAATTTGGCAATTTTAAAGTCGTCGGATTCTTTAGTGAGGTTGACAACAAAGATTATGTTGCTTTGGTTAAAGGAAAATGGTCAGAGGATGATGCGGTGTTAGTTAGAGTTCATTCTCAATGTTTGACTGGTGATGTGTTTGGATCTCAAAGGTGTGACTGTGGACCTCAACTCCAAAGTGCAATGGAAATGGTAGAGGCAGAGGGGAGGGGAGTCATTCTATACCTACCGCAAGAGGGTAGGGGCATAGGTCTGCTCAACAAAATAAGAGCTTATCGCCTTCAGGAAGAGGGAATGGATACTGTGGAGGCGAACCATCACTTAGGATTCAAAGACGACCTTCGTGATTATGGGCTAGGTGCTCGTATGCTCAGTCTCTTAGGCGTTCGAAGAATGCGCCTTATGACTAATAACCCTCGAAAAATCGTAGGTATCGAGGGGCATGGCCTGGAAATCGTTGAAAGAGTTCCACTTGAAAAAGGTCAGCATCTCAACAACGCAAAGTATTTGCAGACTAAACAAGATAAGCTAGGGCACTTTATTCAAAAACATGATGGAGCAACCCTACAATGAAATTCTTCATGACCCGGGTAGTTATTTCCCTAACTGTCCCTATTATCTGTTTTGGTTGTTCCTCAACAGACAACTGGGCTATCAACCCGATTTATGAACATGTGGAGGAGACCCCACCAAAATTACAGAAGATACTAGTAGATACTTATCGAAAAGATGAAATCTATCGAGACTATAATACGAAAATGATTGCTGCCGGATTATTTCGAAGCGAAGAGTACCGTGAATTTTTGACAGATTCTATCCAAAGTTCTTATCATCTGGATAAGGCTGCTAATCTCGAAATTTCACTTGCGCAAAAGCAACAATTTGCTAATCAATTCGAATTTCTGTTGATGATTTATTCAGGAAGTAACGAAAAAACTAACTTCGGCAAAAAAGATTCTCTATGGCAAGCAAGGCTTTATGATGACGATGGAGATAAAGTTGTTCCTACAAGGATTCAAAAATTAAAAGACACGAACAAAGAGAGAATGCTTCTAGGTAGGTATTTGAAAGAGTTAGATCGATGGGTGGAAGTCTACAATCTTAGTTTTCCAAAATTAAACAAACCCGCAACAGGGGTTAAACTTGGCTCTGAAACCTTCAGATTGGAGATAGCTGGTATTGAGGGTCGATTAGAGTTCAGTTGGGAAGACGTTAAGAAATTCTATTAAAATCAGGGTTTCAGATGAAATTGATGATCAAGTTTAAATTAATTTGCACCTTAATGCATTAAATAATTGTTACAAGATTACCTAATAAATTTAACATACTAGTCACAAAAAATGTTCCAATGAACAGAATGATGGCATTTTTATATTCAAATATTTCTAATTTTTCAAGAGAGGGATCTTCCATAGAGCTAACAAAAAAAATTCAAACTGGTATCAATACCTTATGGCTTAGTTACTGATATAATTATTAAAGAAATCGTTTGATTTCAAAAATTGATTCTCGTAAGGTCTTTCACATCAGTTCAACATGAACTGACACGTTGCTGAATTGAGAGGCAGCAACGAACCCTCCTCTCGCGCTGAGCCGCTGCTGGATGCAACCCTCTGGGCTTACATTAGGCCCTTCCATTGACGGATTCACTTCTTTAAAAATTATCTGATACGTTGACGAGAGAGTCGGCACCTAAAATTTGGTCCACTGAAACTAAAGTCAACTGTTTTCATTGGGAAACTCCTTTCATTTATTGAGTTTCTCTAATGAATCAAAAAAATTCGCTAATCGAACTTATCCTGAAGGGTTACTTGCGCGGCATCACTTTTGATAGGTGCAGGGTAATCCTCCAGCTTCTACGGACTCTGGGGGAGTTCGGTGGGGCAATTAGGATATCCAATTGGACTTGGATGCATGAGTAAAAGATGGATCTTGACAACAACCGATGGAAAATCTGCAAATCTAGGCTGAGGGAATTGCTTCCTTCAGGATGTGGATCAAATTGGTTGGATGCCCTGCTGCTGGTGAAAATTACCTCTACAAAGGTTGTCTTCGCTGGAATCCCCCACGAACTTCATCGACTGGATATTAAGAATAATCACGAGGACCATCTCAGATCTGCACTTGCAGACTCCTACCCTGAATTTGGTACATTTTCCCGAAAGAGATTTGAATATCTGGTGGGTTCTAAAGGAACATCAAACTTAGCTATTCAGGAAGAATTTCTTTTCGAAAATCAAGAAGCCGAAGATTTTCAATTAAAAGATTCAACGGAGTCTGTTACAGACAATGATGCCAATCCTGCAAGTGTAATTGGGAATTTCGAATCTCGACGATTCAAGAACTTTGTAATCTGTGAATTTAATCAATTAGCTTTTAAAGCCGCAGAGCAGGTACTGATAAATCCTGCTAAAAGCTTTAACCCATTTCTCATTTACGGGAACGAGGGGACAGGGAAAAGTTATTTGCTCCAAGCTCTTGCTGAGGAGTGGCTGAAAGAGCATCCCGAAAATAAACTGATGATGCTTAATGCTGAGAATTTCTTGAATCAGTTCATTCAAGATATTCGCAGCAATCAGATGAGGCAATTCCGAGAGAAATTCAGGAATACAGATATTTTGATCTTGGAAGATGTCCAAGTATTGAGTTGTTCACCACAATGTCAGCAGGAACTGAAACATACCATAAGCAGCCTCAGGGAATCTGGCAAACAGGTGATCCTTTCTGCTAACAATTTACCCAGCAGAATCTCAGGGCTCAACTCCACTCTCGCCAATAAATTGGAATCTGGGCTTTCACTAGATTTACCATCTCCAGATCGCAAATCCTGCCTTCAGATCCTTCAGAGTAAAGCAAAAGATTCACGAATCGAGTTGAATGATGAGATTTGCAACTATTTAATTAGTAACTTACCACCGAATATATGTCAGTTGGAGGGGGTCTTAATCCGTTTGGGTGCACACTCATCACTCATGGGCGAGAAAATTTCTTTAGCACTAGCCAAAAAATTAATACCCAGTGCTAAAGAAATCAGTATTGAAGGCCAGTCATCTCCTGGGAACCTAACACCCACATTTCATAGATCTGAAGAAGACGTTATTCAGCATGTCTGCAATGCACTGCGCTTGAGTTTGAAAGATATCAAGTCTGGCAGGAGAGATCAGAGAGTAATAAAAGGACGTCAATACATTGTCTACATTCTGACAGAAGATTTCGGGATGTCATTGAATCAAATTGGCCAGTTTTTGGGCCGTAGTCATTCAACGATTCACAATGCTCTGAAGAATGCCCAAAAAAGTATGGAGATTGATGATGTCTATCGGCGTCAAGTGATTGCGATTCGTAAAGGAATCAATTCTTTCAATAACCAAGTAGTGACTTTGCCGACTTCTCAATCATCGGAAGAAACCTTTTTTAATTTGAATGATTTAAGTCTTAAAACTGGTTCAATCTAAGAAATCAATCACTTTCTCACAGTTCTCGGAAGGGCAGCTTCATTTCAGTTCTCTCTTCGCAAAATACGCTTAAAGAAAACTAGATTTTCAAAGCCCAATACAAAAATTAGCCCCCTCTTGATATCTTTCCATTCACCAGAATGATTATTTATTCTGATTTTTCCCGTCCCCTTTGATAAAATTTGGCAAAATTCCAGAGGCAGTTTTATGATTTTTTGCCTATTTTGAAAGACACTTTTAATTATGACTGAAGATCAACTTGAATGGGTTCGTTCTTCCAAGTGCAATGAAAATTCTACTGAAATCAATCTTGTGGGATTTTGATGTACATCAGAAAGAATCGACTTGAGTGAATAACAAGTTAATTCAAGTTTTATTTCATAAATGGTCTATTTGAGAGAGTAGAACAACTGTTAAGTGAAATTCATAGACAAATGACCAATCATGAGCCCTCTGAGTTCAATCTGTGACCCACAGATGAGCATCTTGCAAATCTCCATCAAGCCAAACCCAACTTCTTTCTCAAGGGATATGGAATCCCCATTCTCTTTCCATCTCAGAAAGACCCAGAATCCTAACACTTGAGTTCCTTGAAATGGAAACAAATCCCGTTCGATACGACGAAGCCAAAATCATCACGCTCTCATCACTGGAGCATATTCGCAAAAGACCTGGAATGTACATCGGCCGATTAGGCAATGGCTCACAATCCAGTGACGGCATTTACATACTCCTCAAGGAATTGATTGATAACTCAGTTGATGAATACATCATGGGCCATGGCAAGCGTATAGAAATCAATCTGAAAGAAACGGAAGTAAAAGTTCGTGACTACGGAAGGGGTATCCCCTTAGGAAAATTAGTGGAATGTGTTTCAAGCATCAACACCGGGGCAAAATACAATAGTGATGTTTTCCAGTTCAGTGTCGGTCTGAATGGTGTTGGAACTAAAGCGGTGAATGCGCTTTCAGAGAGTTTCGAAGTCAGTTCTGTTCGTGATGGAAAAAAGGCATTTGCGAAGTTCATTCAAGGCGAATTGGTTGATGAAGGTCGTACAACTTCAAAAGAACGGAATGGAACCGAGGTTCGCTTTGTCCCTGACGAATCTATCTTTTCAAGATTCCATTTTGATTTCAGACTGATTGAGAAACAGCTTTGGAATTATGCCTACTTAAATCGTGGTTTGAGCCTCATTTTCAATGGTGAGAAATTCAAAGCCGAGCGAGGCTTGCAGGAAATGTTGGAAAAAGAGGTGGGTGAAAAGGCACTTTATGAAATTCTACATGTACAAGCCGACTTGCTCGAATATTCCCTAACACACACCGATCTATACGGAGAAACAAATTTTAGTTATGTGAACGGGCATTTCACAAGTGACGGAGGTAGCCATCTCAGCGCTTTCAGGGAAGGGATCCTGAAAGGCATTAATGAATTCTTCAAAAGCAGTTTTCAAGGGCCAGATGTCAGAGAAGGAATAGTCGGTGCCGTTGCAGTCAAAATTCAAGAACCAATCTTCGAATCACAAACAAAGAACAAGCTCGGCAATACTGATCTTCGCTGGATCGTCACGCAAGTCAGGGACAGTTTTGTCGATACCCTTTTCAAGAACCCTAATGCTGCAGAAGCTCTCAAAAGCAAAGTTCAACAGAATGAAAAAGTTCGTAAGGAACTCTCAAATGTCAAAAAAGCTGTTCGTGAAAATGCTCGTAAGACTGCCCTCGCCATTCCAAACTTGAAGGACTGTAAATTCCATCGAAACGATTCAAAGAATCATAACAGTGAAAGCATGATCTTTCTAACTGAAGGACAGAGCGCGGGTGGGAGTATGATCAGTTCCCGCAACGTAGAAACTCAGGCTATTTTCTGTCTGAAAGGGAAACCACTTAACTGTTTTGGTCAAGGTCAGGAAGCCCTTTACAAAAATGTAGAACTCTACAACATCATGAAGACCTTAGGTATCGAAGATACTGTTGACGACTTACGATATGAAAAGGTAATTCTAGCCACTGATGCAGATGTTGACGGACTTCATATCCGCAACCTGCTGATAACTTTCTTCCTTCAATACTTTGAAACATTGGTTCAAAGAGGACATCTGTTCATTTTAGAGACTCCTCTTTTTCGTGTTCGCAATCAAAAAACAACCAAGTATTGCTATGATGAAGTTGAAAAAAATTCCGCAATTGCTGATCTGAAAAGTGGAAAGCATTTTGAGATCACTAGATTCAAAGGACTTGGGGAAATCTCCCCTAAAGAGTTTGGACCTTTTATTGGGCCTCAGATGCTCTTACAACCAATACGTATTGACCATCTCCAGGAAGTCGGCGGATTATTGAATTTCTACATGGGGGGCAACACAAATGAGCGTCGGCAGTACATCATAGAACATCTGGTCTAAGCCTCCAATCACTGCAAATGTTGAAAGATCCTCCAGATGATGCTCCACTGCTGACTGGAAAATGTATTCCCAATTGACAGATTTTCTAGCTGTTTTTTGAGCCATCATCTTCAAATTCCAAGTTTTCATCCCAAAAAATGAGATCGTTATGAGAGAAGCACTCCAGACACTACTTGAAAATAGCTCCAAGCGAAATGTTTCCGAAGAAATTCTGAGCTTCGATGAATATCTCCAACTCGTTCAACGAGAACCCTGGGTGACTCGTGACACCTTTCAGCTTCTCCATGACATGTTGCTATCTTCAGGGGTAGACCACTCCATCAGTCCAGGGAAACCGATCAAGCATCACTATCAATTCTTTGAAAATTCTGATCGGGTTGGTGGTTATGTTGTTTTTGGCCAGCAAAAAGCCAAGGAAAATTTAGTTGAGAAAATTAATAATGCCAGCCGTGGCCTTGAGGCATCAAAACGACTTTGGATTCTTTTAGGGCCACCTGGAGCCGCTAAATCAAGGTCTATGGAGGGAATTAAGCTTGCCCTTAAGCAATACTCCCATTCTGAAGAGGGTAAAACTCACACCCTACTACTGCCAACTGTTGATAAAAGACTCAGGGATCAGGCTCTGTTCGAAGAAGAAGGCATCTTCTACCTACAGAGCCCATTGTTTGAAAAGCCTCTTCAAGTTCTTCCAGAAGAAACGAGAAAGGCATTTGCAAGTGAGATAGTCAGCGGGACAGATCAAGAAATCTTAAAAGAATGGTTAGCAAATCATTCTCATTACGACAAGGAATTCAGTGTAACGATCAGTGGTCGACTTTCTCCCTACAGCGAGTACGTTCTGCGTGATTTCATGAGAATGAAGGATATTTCCTTCACAGAGCTTCTACCTTATTTGAAGGCGAAGCGCATGGTTTATGATGCTCGAACGAAGACGGGAATTGGCTCCTACACTCCCCGGGATGAAAAAAGTCAGGAAGCAGGATCTCTGGTTGGAAATATTGACTACAGCCTTCTACCTCGCTTTGGAAGCGAATCTCACCCGCTGGTTCATGACTATAAAGGAGAATTGTGTGCTGGGGCCAACGGATTGGTTGAAATTCATGAAATTTTGAAGCTCTCAGACAAATTTCTATATGAATTACTTTTTGCGACCCAAGATCGCTTCTTCAAACCTGAGGGTCAACCGCCGATTCCTTTCAACGGAGTCATTATTGGGCATACCAATTTCCATGAATTCAATATGTTCATGGAGAATGCTTCCTTCGAAGCATTAAGATCCAGGACAACCTTCATTGAAATGCCACTTTCGGTTGACTTCAAGCAAGAGCAGATGATTTATGAGTTCACCTACTCGAATAGTCATAGAAACTGGAAGAAAGAAAAGCAGCATCTCGCCCATGTGGCACCTCATAGCCTGACCTTGTTGAGTCTGATGGCTGTCATGTCCCGACTCTATGATTCAAAGCAGAACCCAAATATGACCCTTCTGCAGAAAGCTTTGATCTATGCAGGTAGAGCTGACAGCGGTGTGGATAACAACATGGCCCGAATGATTTTGGACGAGTTTGCTTTCATCAAGCCGTCAGAGGGCACCTTTGGACTTGACCCACGATTTATTCAAAATGTTTTTGAAAATACAGAACATTTTCAAATCAATGAATTTGCCGCAAACCTTCAGCGCCTGATGCAGGAGAGTGGTAATCATGCTATGTTGACTTCCATTGCCCTGGAAAATCCTTGCGTAAGCCCACTGGATTTGTATGTTCGGACAGAGCATGCAATCAAGGAATCCTATGCCCAGCAAAAGACAAAATTGAACCACTACGTGGAGAAGATTTTACCTCAGGCCAAAAACTGGATTATGGGACAAATCGCCAGTGACGTATATAGCGCAATCTTGAGGGATGACTCAGTTTTGGAGACAACATGGAAGAAATATACGGATCACGTTCGCGCCTACGCACTGAATACCAAAGTGAAGCACGAAGTCACACAGACTGATGTTCAGCCCGACGAAAAGTTTATGCAGACTATTGAGCAATATCTTGGAGTGCCTGATAAAGACGTATTCCGTAAAGAACTCAGCGATGCGATTGCAAGTGTCAATCACCGAGTGATTCTCTCTGATGAACCCTCCTATCAAAACGCAATCAAGAAATATGTGTTCGAGAACGAGTTCAAATCTGGCGAAAATATGAAGCTTTTGGGTTGGATCAAGAGTGGAACCAGCACTGCCGTTGTGAATGATAAAGAACAAGCCCGCCTGAATGAGACCATTCGCTACCTAGTCGAAGTCAAGGGATACTGTGGAAAATGTGCTTTCCAAGCCCTTACCATCACTGCCAACGCCTCCAGTATTGTTCTCTGATGCCCTTTCGGCCGATTTAGCATGGGCCAAATCCCCATCTTATTTCATCTGATTCAGACAAAATTATGTCATCAAAATACAAAGTTCTCATCACTGGAGCTTTGCATCCTTTAGCACTTGAACTTCTTGAAGCTGAACAAGACATTCTGATCGATTACTCCCCTGATTTACCAAGGTCCCAGATTCTTGAGAAAATCCCCGATTACGACGGGATTATAACCCGATCTGAAACCCCTGTAGATCATGAACTAATTGATCGGGCAACACGTCTAAAAGTCATTGCAAGAGCTGCGGTTGGTATCGCTAATATCGATGTGGACTATGCAACTCAAAAAGGCATTCTTGTTTTGCACAGTCCAGGGAAAAACACTAACTCTGCTGCTGAATTGACACTCGCACTCCTTCTGGCAACCGTCAGAAACCTAGTTCCAGCACATCAAAGAATGAAAGAAGGAGGTTGGGATCGGCATCAGTTTAGTGGAACTGAGTTGATGAATAAGACGATCGGCTTGATTGGGCTTGGAAACGTCGGACATCGTGTGGCTAAATTTTGTAGAGCCTTCAATATGCGTGTGTTGGCTCACGATCCCTACATTGCTGATGAGGTTTTTGAACGGCACGGGGTTCTGAAGAGTACACTGAAAGAAATTCTTGAGGAGGTAGATATCCTTAGTGTCCACACCCCGAAGAATAAGGAAACCATCGGGATGATTGGGGCTAGTGAACTCAAATTGATGAAGGATGGTGTCGTAATCATCAATGCGGCGCGGGGAGGGATCATCGACGAAAATGACCTCTTGGGGGCTTTGAAAATAGGGAAAGTTGGGGGAGTTGGAATAGACACCTGGGATAAAGAACCTCCAGTCAACAACCCCTTTGCAGAATTACCTAATGTTGTGATGACTCCGCATATTGGTGCATCTACCACAGAAGCCCAGTTGAGAATCGCAGAATCAGTGGCTAGCCAGGTGCCAAAAGCCCTAAGAGGAGGAGTTGTTGACTTTCCGGTGAACATGCCGAGAGTGCAGATATTGGAGGGCGACCTTGTCTCAAGTTACACATCCCTTGCTGAGAAAATGGGGTCATTTGCTTCTCAATTTATGCGTTTTTCACCATCACTATTAACTCTGAAGTATCGAGGCACACTTGCCAAACAAAACGTTGCGCTACTACGTCTTTGTTTTTTAAAAGGATTTCTCAGCCAACATCTCGAAACGGTGAGCTTTGTAAATGCTGAGCAACTGGCTCAAAGAATCGGACTGAGGATAGAAGAAGAGAAAGACCATCATTTCAGTGACTACGAGAACGCGCTCAAGTGTACTCTGAGTAAGCGCGAAGAGGAGTTTACGATTGGTGGGGTTGTTTTCAGTGGCCCCCACCCCAGGTTAACCCTGATCAACGGGTTTGTTCTTGAAATGGCTCCGACTGGAACGATCTTGACCATCAAAAATAATGACAGGCCAGGAATTATCGGTGCCATTGGCGCGTGTTTGGGAAAACACAATGTTAATATTGATCAATTTAATCTAGGAAGAGACCAAAAGGGCGGGGAAGCAATGGCGCTTCTGAGAGTCGATGAAGATATCGAAGAGGATGTGCTCAAAGAATTGGAGAACCTACCAAATATAAATTTTGTTTGTAAAATAAGACTTTAATTTTTTAAGAGTGAATAAATTAAAAAAATAATATTATTTCGAAAAAAGTGTTTTATCGTCCAAATTTTTAAGAAGTAAAAATTGTAAAATCTTTAAGATCCCTCGATTTCTGGCTCCCAAGCAAATATGATTTTGAAGCGAAGAAGAGGAAGAGTTCATGCAGTTAAAGCGCTTTCTACGATGAATCATTCAACTAACTAAGGAGCTTCCATGGAAATGTTTTTAGGTATTTTACTGATGTTAAGTGCGCTAACGGGTGCGAGTTTAATCGCTATCTTTTTCTTCCACAAAATGTTTCAATCCAATCATCACGGACCTGTATATTCATCTTCAACAAACCGAATCTCACCTGAGCATAGTCATGGAAACTCTGAACCCCATACCTAATTAAAAGGGTTCAAACCATCCATGAAATCAGGCCTCGGCTTGCTTCTCCAATCCAACGAAATGGGCTGAAGCCTGGGAGGGCAAGGCTCACCATGACTAGTCCCATCAGTACTTGGGTCCCATATCTATCATTGAATTCCATGAACCTTCTGCGGGGAGCGTCTGGTAGAAAATAGGGCCAGACCGAACTTCCATCAAGCGGTCCAATGGGGAGCAGATTGAAGAGGCACAGATTCATGTTGATTAAAGAAAACCAGACAAGCAACTCGCCCAGAGGGAAATCCCAGACCGTTTGCCATCCCCCCTGAAAGCTCATTCCCAACATCCACGCTCCAATTCCGGCAAGGATTAAATTGCTTAACGGGCCTGCTGCAGAGACATATAGGTCTGCATTTCTGATCCTGAAATTTCTTGGATTGACAGGAACTGGCTTAGCGTAACCAAAGCCAGCAAACAGGAGCATCAAGCTTCCGAACAAATCCAGATGAGCGAGCGGGTTCAACGTAAGTCTCCCCAGATACTTCGCCGTACCATCCCCACATAAATAGGCAATCGCAGCGTGTGCGAATTCATGGAAAGTCAACGCAAAGAGTAGAGAGAAAATTAGTAAAAGCATCAATTGTGGCTCAAGTTGAAAAATCATTTCTTCTTATTTTCTCCTTAGCAAAATCGTTGGCAGGTGCAATTGATCTGTTTTGTAATCTCCAGTAAGCAGATACATCGCTAAATTCACATAAAACCTCAGCGCTGTTTCTATCTCAGTTGGGTTAGGATTTATTCCGACTTGATTACTCATCATGGTTTCCCAACTAAATCGCTTGGAGCGATTCCAAATCATGATAAATCTTCCATCATGATCCAAAAGCCGGATTGGCACTCCTTCATTTCCCAGAAGCATTTTCTTCTCAAGTAGATAAAAACTGTAGGAGAGAACGTGGCTACGACTCATTGTTTCCCAACTTGATTCCGGAAAAAGCAGCTTACTCCAAAGTACCCATGCTTCTTCAATTGCGGCAGTCTGTGATGAACAGTGGTCTAGCATCAGAGTTCCACCTCCAGCAAAAAAATCTCGCCACCGCCATTTTTCTTCAATAGTTAGTTCAGGAGGTGAGAAACAGAGAGGAACGTGGAGAAAGGGCTTTTCCCAAAGTTGGAAAGTTAACCAGTCTGACCACTGCTGCTGAGGAGACATTCTGATGGTCGTTCTCCCCTCTATTGCTGTTCTGACAGATTTGATTGTTCTGCTGGCTCTCGGGTTACTATCCAGATAGAGAGAATGCCACTCCAATCGGTCTCCGGGCAGCAATCTCTGGGAATTCAGATGATTTTCTGATGTGGCGAGAGTCGGACTGAGTAGAAACAGGAGAGTCCAAACAACCAGATTTGATTTAAGCTTCTTAATGAAACCTATCTCCAAATCCAATCCATTTGTCTGATTTGGTAGGGCCAAGTTGACTAAAAGATTTCTCTTTCTTGCTTGGTACTTGATCCAACAACCAATTTCGATAGTCTTGCAAGTCTGTGGGACTTCGGAAGGTTTGGGTTGCTTCTATAATAGAATCGACTCTGTCTTCTTTGCAGTTAGGGCGCACCATGAAATTTTTCTTCAGTTTGTAGATTTCGATAATTGAAACCGTCGATGAATTTCATCTTTCAAGAAACGGTAGACAAAGAACAGGGTCAGGAATGCCAAACATGCTCCCCCAAAACCTGCTAAAAGACTAGCTTGAATCTTGGTTGCAACCCCAAGCAGAAAAAACGGTGCAAGAGAGGCAACAATAATGAATTCTATCATCTGATCAGGCGTTATCCATTCCAGACTTCTTTTCATACCAGTAGAGACCAAACCCTAGGGCCATTGGGAAGAAGAAGACAAAGAAGAAAATTAAGAAGACTAAGTAAGCTGAAGTAAAGGTCATTTAATTCCTTCCAGGAGTTTCAGGTTTAAAAAAGATGCCTCATAATGACAAGATTCCTCTTCAGAAACTAGCAAAAAAAATCCCAAAGAGGCAATTTGAAAGATAATCAGGTTGACTGGTATGGATACGGTTGGGCTGCTTTTCGCTGTCCAACTTCAATTCCAACAGAATACTTACCACCTCTTGAGAATAAAGAAATCCAACTTCAATGGCTAAACGGATTTTTGGCCGCAAGGATTGATAATCCAGATACTCCGCATTGGAGCGTTTCGCCACCCTCCTCAGTTTTCAGTGAATTAAGATCCCGTTTTGAGAAGGAGCATCCTCATTATTGGGAAATATTCCAAGAACTATTCAGAACCGAAAATTTTATTGGAAATCAAATTCAGTAAATTTGTATGTGAGAACCTTTGGACTTTGACAACATTATGGGTCAACAACGACTTCGGTGATCAAACAAGAATGGTTCACACTTTAACGTAGAAAAGACTTTTTCAGAACCAGAATCAAAAATCTAAGGCTCAATCACCTTAAGCTCAACTAATAATTTCAGTAAAATTTTAAGGTCTAAGGTTCGGATGATAATCTTTGGTGATTTCAGTCTGATATTGAAGAGTCGATTGATGCCTTTTCTTACTGCTTAACAAAAAACTAGTCTACAGGATCAGAGATAAATTGTGTTTCACATGCCATTAATATCATTGTTCACAAAGCTATTTTTAGCCTTTGTGTTTCATGCTGCATTATTAATGGGTCTGATGATGTTTGCTGTAAACCACCAAGTCCGTTCAGAATTTAGAGACTTTCTTCAACAGCAAGAATCTGGACGACTACGTTATGTTATTGGAGTGCTAGAACAACATTACGCCATCCAACGGAGTTGGAACCTTCTAGAGAGTCAAAGAATCTATTGGTTCATTATACTCCAGGAATCTCTGCGACAGGCAATTTTAGAGGGAGAAAATTTTCCCTCAAGCATGCGGAGCTCAAGAAAACTCGGTCCTAGAGATTTATTTGAAGACTTTGATGAACCCTTTGAACTGTTTGAATCAAGCCCTGATTTGGATGGACCACGGATTCGAAAACCACTTAAGGCCAGAGAATGGGGTAGAAACCTAACCCTTGTCGACACAAAAGGGCGCTTAATTGCCGGGCAGCCGTCAAATCAAAATGTGGTCTTGCGACTACCGATAAATTACAGGGATCGAAATGTAGCCTTTCTCCAATGGCATGGGAACGTTCCACAAAGCGGCCTGCGTTTTTTAGAGAGAAACCTTCAGTGGCTCTGGTTTTTTGGTGGCTCCTTAGTGCTGCTAGGTGCTTTGATCGCCTGGCTAGTTTCCAGACAGTTGCTGAAACCTGTGCATGAGTTGAAGAATGGAACAGAAAAACTAAGAGAGCACCAACTAGACACGCGTATTCCAGTGGCAACCTCTGATGAGTTAGGGCAATTGGCGCAAGCCTTTAATGAAATGGCCGCTGCTCTCCAAAATTATGAATACCAACGGCAGCAATGGCTTGCAGATACTGCCCATGAGCTGAGGACTCCACTTTCTATTTTGAAAGGAGAAATTGAGGCCCTGGAAGATGGCGTTCGTTCTTTCGATCAAAATAGCCTAGCCTCATTGCATCAGGAGACAACTCGACTACAAAGAATCGTTGAAGACCTCCGCCTGATCAATCATCTTGAACTAGGCAAGCTTGAACTCTTCCTTAGGCCACTTGAACTCAATAAGCTTGTGACGGAGGCTTTGAAACAAGCTCAAACTCGTCTAGAAGCAGCTAAAGTGAAAGTTAACTTGGTACCAACACAAGCTGAGCTTTCTATAAATGGAGATTACGACCGCCTGCATCAAGTTCTTATGAACTTGATAGAAAACACAGCCCGCCATGCTCCAGAAAGCAATCTCGATATTCGCAGTGGTTTTGATCAGAATGAAGTTGTTCTATTGCTGAGTGACAATGGACCCGGAGTTTCTGAGGCAGATCTACCACATTTATTCGACAGATTTTACAGAACTGAGCAGTCTAGGAATCGAGTCAGTGGTGGAAGTGGGCTAGGCTTGGCAATCTGCCAGGAACTGATGCAGGCACACCAGGGGAAGATAAATGCTAGGAGGGGATCTTTCGGAGGCCTTGAGGTCGAATTGCGTTGGCCCCTTCTTGAAGAGAATACCGAATGATAACAGGCCATGCTTTAATAAAAATAACACACAGCCTGCTTTTACAATGATGAATCAGCCAAACATGTCATAGGTGATGCTATCGTACCAGCCTTGTGCATAAGTGGCTTCTGTCTTACGAACAATCGCACTGGCATCTTTGGGGCTCACCCCACCGGCCCCCTTTATACCAGCGATTGCACCATCTTGCAGATTGTAAACTGCGGCAACTGATATACTATAATCTGGTGTGACATAGCTATAGCATGTATTTGCGAAGGACGGGGAGATGGGTTCTTCCCCCCAAAACATGGAGACTACAGCCGCAGCAACTACTTTACCATGACTATTAGCAGAGAAACCAGACTTTGGCATCGCTCCGGCTTTACAAGCATCACCAATAACATGGACATTTGGAATCAGCGTGGATTCGAAGGTCATGTGGTCAACTGGACACCAACCACTTTCATCAGCCAAGCCTGACTTCCTCGCTACTGCACCCGCATACTGATCAGGTATGTAGTTGATTACATCCCCCTCTTCCCAGCCAAACTCAGTATTGAGTCTAAGACCATCTGCGTCAATCTCAGTCACCATACCCCCAGCTGTTCCTGATCGCCACTCAATCATTTCTCCATAATGCATGTCCCACCCGTCCGTAAAGAGTGACTGTTTGGAAAAATTTTCTTTTTGATCAAGAATAATTATTTTTGAGTTAGGCTTATTATTTTTAAGATAGTGGGCAATCATCGAAGCCCGCTCATACGGCCCTGGGGGACAACGATATGGGTTACTCGGTGAGCTAATAATAACTGTTCCTCCATTTGCCATAGCTTCTAACTGCCTTCGAAGCCGCATCGTCTGGGGACCTGATTTCCATGAGTGAGGGATCTTTTTTTCAATACTTTGCGAGTGTCCAGGCATCTTGTCATAGCGAATATCTATACCTGGAGAGACAATAGCTCGATCAAAAGGTATCTTTGAGCCATCTTCCAGAATGACCGCATTGCTTTTGACCTGATAAGCCTTTGCCCTCACAAAATTAACCCCATACTTGCTTTGCAAAGTTTTGTAGTCATGCGCAATGTCTGGCATGCCCTTTACACCACCAACGACCAAGTTACTGAAAGGGCAGGTATAATAGGTTGAATTTGGTTCAACCAGTGTGACCTCCATATCAGGGTCCATCATTCTCAAATATTTCGCAGCAGTAGCCCCACCAAAACCTCCTCCAACTACGGTTACTCTGGGTTTTTTTCGAAACAAATGTGAACCAGTTGTACATCCCGTCATCAGACCAAGGCTTCCTAATCCAGCTAGTTTACCAAATTGTCTTCGAGTCAGCTTTGCCATGATTTTCTCCGATTATTTGCTTGGTGAGAATTTACCGAGGTAGGCAGATAATAATTTAATTTCTTCATCTGTGTAACCCTTGGCGATCCGGTTCATAACCGTTGCGGGGCGCTCACCAGCCTTGAATTGAAGCATTGCTTTCTCGATGTAATTAGCTGTTCTTCCTTGAATTTTTGGAATTGAGCCGGGACTTGCGCCGTTAGTTCCATGGCAAGATGCACAGGAAAGAGCTAGTACCATTCCTTTGTCTGCAGCAAGAGCTGATACTGGAAGAAGCGCTGCCCCGAAAAGACTGCTTCCAATTAATAATCCCAAAATCTTCTTCATGTGAAACTCCATTGAACAGAATTAATAATTTGATTAGTTAGTTTGTTGACACGTGGTGAACTACAATAACTAGGAAAAATGTCAAGGACATTAGTTTACATATGTATCAAATCACAACCTTGGAAAGACAACAAAATTGTGGGATTCTGAGACAAAATCTCATTAACCAACAATAAAATTGAATTATGAAAATCACTTCTTTTCTACTTACTCTGATGACTTGTTCGTTGTTGCTAAGTTGTAGCAATGCCAGGCAGAATTCAACTCTTGGCTCTGCCTTAAGTCCGAATAAAGTTCCTCAAGAAAGGACTTCGTTGCGTCAACTTGCTGATTGTGAAGACTATAGACGCTCCTTCACAAACTCCATCACGCGTCAACTACTCGATCAAGGACTACTGCGAGTGATGCCAATAATGATGGAGATGTCAGTGAGTTCTGATGTTGCAGTCAGCACAGATGTCAACTCTGTCCCGACCAGTATTACTGGTACCAACCTGCAGGAAACTTCAGTGGATGAACCAGATCTAGTAAAAACAATGAACGATGGAACAATGTTGTTCCTGCAAGAAGAGAAACTTCACATTCTCCGTGCCTTTCCACCAACCGAAATGAGTCTTTTGGCCTCATTATCTATTGGTGTGCCTGCTGAGAGGATGTTTCTTGATGAGTCACTTCAAAAAGTAGTAATTCTAGCAACATCTTACGGGTATTCAGCAGAAAGAAACCTGCCCACACCTGATCAGAGACGAGCAACACTTTCTCCGCCGATCAGTGGTTCCTCCAACACTGAAGTGATTTTTGTAGATATTTCTGACAGGACGAAACCTGAGATCATCAACCGTTGGCTCCTGCAAGGTTCACTGCTCGACGGTAGAAGACCACTCAGTAATCGAATTCAGTTAGCGATTCAAGTACCTCTTCAGCTTCCAAATCCCATTCAAAACGATCTTTTGTTGCAAAAAAAGCTCAGTGAATATTATGAAGCCAAGTCTGAGACCAATCCCGATCAGGATTTATCCGAAATGGAAATAGACATCGGAGCGTTGATTGAGCAAGCAGTTAGCAAGCAAGATATGGCAGAAATTCTTCCAAAAGCTCTACAACTATCAGACATTGCTTCCCAGAAAATGCCTTGGTTAAGTTGTGATGAGATTTCTGAACCAGATATTACTCTGAATTCTCTGGGAATGACTCTTCTCGTTAGTTTTGAGAGTGACGGTTCAAATTATCAAACAAGTGCGGTCCCTAACAATGCCTGGCAACTCTACGGTAGTGCAAAACATCTTTATTTAATCCAAGGAAGTTCTGGGTGGTGGTGGAATGCAGAGCAATCCGACCAGACGGCAATCTGGCAATTGGACTGGCAATCTGGACATCCAATTTATGAAGGGAGCGGGGTGGTCGATGGGCAAGTTCTGAACTCTTTTAGCCTGAGTGAATATGAAGGCCATCTCAGAGTTGTGACGACCGAACGGCCAAATTCCTTAATGGTTCCTGTTGATGATATCAGGCAGGTTATTGAACCTAGCCAGTCAATTAATAACCTCTTCGTATTGAAACTTGCGGATGGAGAAAACTCTGAACTGGAGCAAGTGGGCTCTGTTCTCAATCTAGCTCCTGGAGAAAGAGTCCAAAGCGCTCGTTTCTTAGGAGATCGGGGTTATCTCGTCACTTTTAGGCAAGTGGATCCACTATTCGCTTTTGACCTCAGCACACCCAATGAACCCACTCTGGAAGGCGAACTAAAAATTCCTGGTTTCAGCAACTACATACATCCACTTGGTGAAACCCACTTGCTGACTGTTAGGCCTGCTGGCGATGATGATGGTTTGAGTGGAGAGTGGCAGGCGCAGCTTTTCGATGTATCCAATCTCACGAATCCAGAACAGGTCGACACCCTGATTCCATCAAAGCTAAAAGGAGGACGGGCTTACAGTGAAGCAAGTTGGGACCACCATGCATTTACCTATGATCCCAGGAAAAGACTTTTAGTGACACCAATTCAGGGCTATGAAAAGAATTGGGAGTCACAACTCAGCGGTTTCAGCGTGATTGAAGTAGGACCTGAGCTAACTTCTTTGCCCGAACGTGGTTGGATTGAACATGAAGGAAAATTAAGCTCAGATTGTCAAGCAAGTCTGAGTGAGGAAAGTTCACCCTGCAAATTTTGGAATTTGAAAAGCCAACCAAGACGCAGCTTAATAATGTCAGACAACTTAAGTGATTATTTATACACTATTTCAAACACTGCTGTTCAAACCCATCAGGTAGATAATTTCACTAAGAGACTAGCAGAAGTGAATTATCCCTGAGCTTGCAACTCGGCAAGGCTATTTCCACCACGAGTTATGATGCTGACGGGGTCACCCACCTTGATTTTGGATCCAGACTCCAAATTCATATTTTGACCAAACCAGATCTCTTGTTTCCAAAGTCGATAAGTCTCCAGAGTATGCAGAGGTTCTGAGCCTTGTCGAACTCCAATGAAGGGATGAATTGTAGGGATCTGGCAACGCGAGCACCACTCCCTGCAACGAAACTCCGCATCACCAATCTTGATCAAATCCCACTGGTCTTCATCGTAGGGGGGAAAGTCACCCTCAACGACAATGTTTGGCCTAAAACACAAGCTGAGCAGGTTCTCATTGAGAATTCGGTTGTTAAGATCGATCAGAGATGGCGAAGTAATTAAATGAAATGGGTGGGTATCGGCAAAAGAGAGCCCTGAGTGTGAACTTTCGCGAACTTCCCGGTGACTTGATTCAGGCATGTAGACCAAGGTGACGGGTATCCGTAAAAGTTCTGAGATCCACTGATTAATTACTGCATCTGCCGGAACAGCTTGACAGACGTCTTGCCAAATTTTCACAGCGATTCGTTCTTTTGTAGTCGGAACCCTCACTTTTATGCGGCGCATGGAGGGAGTGAAGAGTTGAAGACCCTCTTCATCAAACTCCACAAAAA
>JACLAD010003241.1_pt1 | contig 21344 bp, 27 predicted proteins | sample 8027901 | NCBI WGS metagenome assembly JACLAD01 (sample SAMN15725071, study PRJNA655200) | protist metagenome | isolation source: fluorescence activated cell sorting (FACS) single amplified genomes of... | place: Spain: Blaines Bay Microbial Observatory, Mediterranean Sea | collected 2016-07-05 | reverse complement strand
AATGGAAAGAATTGAAAACGAATGTCATCGATTATTTGCAAGGTTTGGTAGAATGGAATGTAATAACCTTGAATATTTTGGCCTAAAAGATAACAACGAATGGATATGGCCAACTAAAGAAGGTACACCTAAAAATGAAATTGAGTCACGTAAAAAAGGAATTTACCCTAACATAAATAAGTACAAAAGAACAAATAGAAATGTAAAATGGAGGAAAGAAACACGGAAGAAAGAATTTGGGTTTAAAAACAAAGATTTACTGGAACAGTGTGACAACGTGGAAGCTATAGACGATAGATTTTGGTCTGGAAACAATTATAGAAATACGAAAGGAGGTAAAGAATATATATATGGTAATGACGATTCTCGATGGTTATTAAAACTACATTTATCGTTAATTAAAGTTTTTGAACATTTGACATCAGTAGGAAAATCAGTAAACCCAAAAATATTTAAAGAAAGGATTAATGATGACACTATAGAATTTAGGGTAACAGGTTTTGATTATGTAAATTTATACGATTTAAAAGAATATGAAAACAGGTGGACCAATAAAGAGATAGGTAGACCAGTAATTTGGGATATGCTAAAAACCATTATTCATGGAGCAGAAAAAGTAAAAAGAGGGACAAAAAGAAGTGGTAAATTAATTGATGGTATATTAGAAGGTGCAAACGGTGGAAAAAAGAAAAGAGCCGTTTATGAAAATATAATTGAAGATTTAAAAGATTTAAATTTAAAATTTTAAACACACCATAATATAGAAGTTATTGCCTTAGAAAACTCACTTGTATTTTTATTTATTGTATCCCAATCTGCCTCTATCTCATATCGAACCTTACCTCTACCATCGAAACAATGTTGTATCGATGTCTTTGAAAACGTCGTTTTCGTTAAATCAATCGTCATGCCTTCCCACAATTGAAAAGACATACGCTCTTTCTTTCTCCATGCGGTTGGTACATAAGGTGGAATAGGGTTCACGTCAGCAAGTTGACATATCGGAACCAAATTGGCCATATGAACTTCCACAATATATTGACCCATATACGTTGGTTTACCATTCATCATACCCGCCAATGATATTAATTTAACAACAGTATCAGGGTTCAAAACGGTTTTAATCATATGTATCTTCTTTTTGATTCTAAAAAGAGATGTCAAGTCGGTTGGATTTGCATTTCGCCAAGTCAATTGGTTGAAGCCTTTATTTACATTATGTAATTGATTGTTGTATCGTACTTGGGTATTTGGTTTGAATCGAAAGATAGAGCCTTCACGAAATAGTTTAGGTACCTGTTTTGGTTTCAAAAATCGTTGTATTTCTCGTTTTAAAGCAGGAGACTCAACGGGTTGTTCTCTTGATGTTGAAATGCGCATGGCGTATTTGTTTTTATCTTTCATATCTATATCATTAGCAATTTTAAATTTTTTTATACATTCTATTCTACCATTGTCAAATTGTTCGGCTCGTAAGCCATTCTCAAAATATATTGCGATAGACGTATGTTTATTTGGAAACATCCATTTATTTAATACTTTGTAACATTCGTCATAATATCGTTTAGAAACACCTGGAAAAAAATCAGAACCACTAAAATATCCTAAACGAGCTTCTTGCTCAACGTTTTTTTTATCGTAAATTGAATTTAATATAATCGCACATGAACGGGAAATGTCTTTATCCATGTACAACAAATATATAGCGCTATTTAACCATTAGAATATTCTTCATATATGAGAATTATACTATTATTATTAATGTTAATTAGTGTTATTGGTAAGCCATGTTTACCAAAGACTTCTATGTTGGTAGGTGCTTTTGTACCACAGTGTAACGACGACGGTACTTGGAAGCATACACAATGTCATGGTTCTACGGGTTATTGTATGTGTGTGGATGATGAAGGAAATCAAGTAGGTGATATGTTTCAGCCATGGATAGAGAACAAGGTATGTGAATAGAATATTCTGTAGTATGAATAGGGTATAATAAAATGTCAAATGGAGAAGTATCCACTGGTACATTTTTTAATAAAAGATTATTTACACCTGAGAGATAGGACAAAGGTGAGGTATTTATTGTCAAAGGATGTTAATTGTGATGCGGAAGATTACGATACATCATATGAAAAAGAGTTGAATGGTTATACCTCTTTATTAAAGATTAAAAGATGTGATAGTTGTCTTTTTTATCGTAAATATAGAAATTTGAATGTTACGGAATGTTCAAATTGTTGTATGTTATTTTGTAAATGGTGTTCTGAAAAGGGAAATGGTTGCAGAGATTGCTATATATAAACGTTGTGAAATGTATTATTTATGGAAAAATTAAAGAAATTTAACCAAAATGTAGATTGGGACAAATGGACTGTGGTGGAAAACCGTGGTTTTATTTTTACCTTTAAAACCGATAACAAGCGTAAAGCAATTTTTAATTTTAGCAGGAAGTCGATATTAGTATATCAATTAATATATGATAAAACATATATGTGTGCGGTTATGTCGTACGATAATATGTCATTGTCCAACATTTTATCAGATTGGGAGAACAATGAAATATATTGGAAGTTGAGAGTATAAAATTAACATATTTAAATAAAATGAATGATAAAGATAGAAATGTACTTATACGATATTGGTGTGGAAAATACGACGACGTAGTAGAAAAACCAATAAAAATTGATTCCAAAAAAACACCTGTACAATCCCTAAAAAATTCACCTCTTCTTGATAAAATAGACTCTCTATTGAAACACAAGAAAAAAGAAATAGAAGACGATTCAGACTGGACATGAGTATATAAGTTTGATTCGAATCACAAATGGCTAGAAAACTATTAAGAGAAATTGCAATGAACGATGGTAGAGATGAAAACGGTGCTAAAGCTTTTGCTTCCTGTTGTATAAATATATTACAATCCGGTTGTAGATACAATAAAGGCGTTGAGAAACATATAAAACGATTGTTGAAAGACAGAGAAGAAAAAGTATGTGCTGACGTTTTATCAACGTTAGAAAGGCCCCATAGACCATTTTTTGTACCTAGACATAAGGGTCCACCACCAAAACGAAAAAGAAGATGGAAAGAAAGGGATTCTAATCCATACGATCGAAGACAACCATATTATGTAGACAAGCGACCAAATGAGTACAACCGACACCGACCTTATCACGAAAACAGAGGAAAAAGAAACAGACAATACTTTAAACCCAACTCTAATCAAATGGGAAGAATGGAGTCTAAGCGCCGAAGAACACATGCACGCCATAGAGAAATTCAAAGCGAACCCAAAAGGGAGACCAATGGGACATAGATAAAATATAAGAATATTCTAGTGATTAAATACCTCAATAAACATATTATAAATGCCTCACTACCTCCTTCCATCCGATAATACCTTACTTTTTAAAGAGGGCCAACGTCCAGTGTATTTTAAAGACGTTGTAAACCCCTATGATACCACCATATCTATGTCTACATACATTGATAATCCGTTGTCACCGAAAAAATACGGTGCTATTTTTTGTGGTCAAATGGTATTGGGCGAGCATGGTCGTTTGATGAAGAAAAAGGTAAACACGGATGTGGTTAAAAAAGCGTTGCGTACATGGTTTGATAACAATATAAAAGATAATTTAAATGCAGGGAAGTCAACGGTGGATAATTGTTTTTACCACTGGGCATTTGTTTTATTAGAGGATAGTATTTCTGGATGGGATAGAGAGAATTGGATGCGTGTATATAACATGGAATCTTCTATATAATGTTATTGGACGTGTGGAAAGGGTTACCAGAAGATATATGGCATTGGCATGTAAAAGCATATTTAATTGATTATTTCGAGATATGGTTTAGAAAAATGAGAAAAGCTCATTTGATTATAAAATGCAAAGCGCCAAAAATGGTACGTTTTTCGTTAACGGGTAGTATAGAACGGGAAAATGAACATATATGGTCGATTGAAACGATTGATTGGAAGGGTTTACCAATGGATCCAGTATATTTGTATCAAATAATAAATATTTAAAATATTAATTTAATGTTATCTAGTTGTTCTTTTTGAAACCAGTATGTTTCACCTTCAGCCAAGTCTCTTCTTATATAATACAATTCTTCGATGTCGTGATGGTTTTGAACTTTATCGTCTAAGTCACACATAGCATACCAATCGTATTTGCACAAATGTACGTCGCAATGTATATTTTTTTTCCTTTTTAACACAATGTTTTGAGCCATCATAAACCCGTTCAATGGTTTATGTTTACCATGTGTATCATCGTCTATAAAATAAAAATCGGTAACACCTTTATCTTTGAAATAATTCAAATTGTTCAATACGATATCTACTTTCCAATGCATTTCTTCCTTAGCTAAACGTTGCATGTTATCGCCTTCGAAAGTAGATGCCCAATTATTTCCTACTACAGGATTATCTGTACCTAACATGGATGTTATCATTGATTTATCTTCTCTATCCTTGATGTAATCGGATAAACGGCTTATTTGATTTCTATGTTTTTCCATAGAATCCATTATCATTGATTTTGCTCCATCTGCAGTTGTTCGTTTCAATGCCGCTTCTTGACGTTTTAACCTTCTTTGTATAGCAACAAGTTGGTTTTTTGCTTCCAACACGTTTCTCCATAATTTATTTCTTTCTAACACTATTTTGGAGCTATCGGCTGGTGGTTTGTAACCTGCATCTGGTAATAGTAATTTTACTAATTCCCAATTCTGTGCTTTATTCGATACAGGTTCTATGTTTAATCGTTTCAATTCTTCTTCTGACCAATTGAATTCCTTATCGTTTATCAAATCATATGCGACGTTTTCTATTCTTTTGGTTTTGAGACGTTCGGCTAAGTTTTCAAGGTTTTCAAATGCATAATATTTATCACTTTTTAGTCTAAGTTTGTTTGATGACTGTTTTGATTTTTGGTTTCCTAAAAACTTATCAACATAAACAGATTGTCTGTTGGACCCGCATGTGATGTATACTTTATCATGTGTATCGGCAATATTCGCCAACCATGCAATAAGCTTTTTCCTGGCTAATCCGAGTTTACCAGTATAATCGGTTTTATATTTCATGTCGTATTCTTGTAATTCAAAATAACTATTCATGCCACCATGTTCAAATAAAATGTCGGTGCATCCATCATAATCGAGGCATACTACAGCATTGTTATTATTATTATTATTATTATTAAAAAAAGAAGACACTAAAGAAGACATATTAAAATTTATATATATATTTATATACTAGTTAAAAGGCGAATTAAACGGTGGCATGACTAATGTCTTTACGTCGCAACGATGTACTTCGATTGCTTCTCGTATAGCTCTCATCATGTTGTTTTTTGATTGTGTAAACGTTGGTTTATTAATGGAATAATGGTCTAATGTATTTGCTTCTGGCAATACAGATTCTAAATAGTAGTCTTTGGGTATAATTTCAACCCCCATACAGAACATTCCTCTTTTCATGATATATAGTGCGGATGCGACAAATGTTTTAAATGAGAATAAGGATGTGGAGTTTTTACCCATGGGTGTTTTGGTGGTGATGATGGACCAAAGTGTACATACTCGTTCAGCATATGATTTGACAATATCTTCTTTTTTATGATTTTTTGGTAATAGTCCGTTGAAAACTCTTCTTCGTTGTATTTGATTGATGTATAATGTTACCATGTCTGTAAATGTTATGGTGCGGTTTAAACGCTCACATCCTTTGTAGTATTTTAAGACGATTTTTTCAGCTGCTTGTCTCTGTTCAAAATATTTCCTTTGCTCGGCATATAATCTTCTATCTGAGAACATTAGTAATTGTATTTGTTCTTTTGCGAATGCTATGTGTTGTTGTGTTCTATAAGATTGTGTATGGGAAGTATAAGATTCTTTTGACCGTAGCGCATGTGGGTCCCTATGTTCTTGTGCTGTCGATGTTATTCGATATTGTGGTACCCAACTATCTGCTCTTTCTGATTCATAACGTATACCGGATATAGTACATACACATCCTTGGTCAGTACATATAACTTTGGCAGCAGAACATTGAGAATGACACCAGTGTGGGTTTCCTGTGTTTAAACATATGTATAATTGTTGTATTTTCATCCTTTTTTTCGTTTTAGGCTTCTCTAAAGAAACGTTTATTTTATTACCATTTTCTGAAATCCATCCGATTATGTTTTTTATTTTACATGTTTCCGATGAACATTGATGACCCGGAACATGGTTTGGACATCCTGGATTTTTTAATTTCCATAAATGTTCCAATTCAATAGCAATTTTATTTGTGTTCACTTGTATCGTTGCACTCATTTGATTTTATAAACTTGAATATATATGATCGATTGAAATAAAATAAAATCCATCTATTTAAATATTATTATTAGAATAAAATGCCTGTTTCATCACCGGAGTTAAATAAAGGATTACAAATCAAATTAAAGAAATATGCGATTGATTTAACAAATGCAGTTCAACAAACCCATGTAGATGGCAACGTTGAAATTGTAGGATACCTACGCAATGGATTGGGCGCTAAGATAGAAATTACCAATTTAGAACAAATAGAAAACGATGACATAGATTTTTGGCAGAATTTAGCATATGATAGTGGGGCACAACGGGTCAATTTTGTAGCTGATTTCGGTGCTGGTAAAATCACATTTGATGTAGAGTATAAAAGACCCTTTCAACCTTCTAAATACTGTGAATGGCTGATATATCCCCTAGTACTGACAATACTGACAGCGTCGCTGAAACTGGTGTAAAAATTTTGAACGAACCAACCGTAGAGGAAGTGGATAGGACGTTTATTCGAAAAACGATTGATTTTATTCAAACTTTACCTGGTTGTAATAAAGACGAAATTATTGTGCAAACCAATACATCTTTTCCTTCGCGTTATGTATTGATGATTTCGAATCTGCCTGAAGTAAAATTATCTGATTTTGATTCTATCAAAACATTGGCTCCTCGATTGCGTTCTATGAAAATATCTCTAAAAAATAATTGGGTAAAAATAGACATGTGGAAACATGGAGCAACGGTCCGTAAACCGAAGAGAAAGTTATCTACTTCGACGGAGCGTTCATGGAATTTAAAGTCAATAGGAAAGCAGGACCATGGCATGTTGAAACGTATATTGAACGGGTTTTCAAACTTACCATCGTTACCATGTCAATTCCATTTAGATGTGGTAAATGAACCACCTAATTACTACCATCTACACATAACAAGTAATGACATTGTGGATATAAAAGAAATAGAAGAATTTAAACATGAATTTAGAGCCTTTGTAAAGAATATTGGTTTTCATTTTCCTAACGGACTAATCAAAGTGACGATTGAAAGAGCATCGGCTTCCACTTTAGCAGCCGTTGGAAAAAGAAGACAAGTAGTATATAAAAGATAAAATAAAATTATAATGCGTTCTATATTAATATTATTGTTCATTATTTTTATGTCTACTATAGATGCTGCCATAATAAAAAATACAGATAGCGGTACATGGAGTACAATATCACAATACGCTTTAGGTGTATGGAAATATTATAATTCCACTACCATTTTATCAACCGTTCCTCATTCATAATCCAAAAAAAACTTCATTTTTATGTATTTATAGCGTTTTTCAATGTTAAATGGATAGGTCAGATACAATATTTCTATGTTTTTTTATTATATTTAGTTTTATTACGTATGAATTCACTTACAAAAGAATAGGAACAGGAATTCCATTCAAGGACAGCGTTACTAGAAAATGCGCTGCTAATATGGTTATTTCATCGATCGAATCAAAATTATACACACAAACCGTTATAAAATTCCATGGTATCTATGGATTGCCAAATATAAAATTCAATCACATGGCATCGAAATTATTGCCTTGTATTAACTATTATCCTATGTTTTACAACAATCATATGAAAAAAACATTAGGGTATGTATTACCAGAATACAGTAAAAAATATATTTATATCAACAATGACCACTGGAAAAAAATATCTATTGAATCAAAAAGCAGAGTTTTGATTCACGAATGTACACATTTGACGTTAGGCACGGATGATTATGCATATATTGGTGATGAAAAATATTGGAACCTTAGAGGTAAACGGGCAAGAACAAATGCTGATACGATTACACATATTATATTTGACTTAAATGAATATAAATGTTAAGGTTTTTAAATTTGTTTTTCGCTTTATTTTTTGTTTTTTCACATTTGTTTTCTTGTTTTTTCTATTCAATACTATAACCGTAATTAATCCTATTCCAATTACCAAAGATAAAATATAAGATAAATTGGTAGCTGGAACTTCCTTTACTTCTAAAAACTCACAATGCTTACCTTTTTGTCCGTTTGGGCATACACACTCATATGAACCAGTCAAATTAACACATGTAGAATTTATACAAGGATTCGGATTACACACTTCCTTTACAGTACTCTCTTGTATCTGTTTTAATTCTGTTCTTTTTATTTCATCTACTCTAGTAGTAAGCAACACTTCTACCATGTCACAATTTGAAAAAGTTTCACCACTCAAGCATGGTCCATATGGTTTAGCTATAGAACCATCTTCATACTTTTCCAAGTGTAAAACACATTCTGTATTATTCGGATGCTTGCTTCTTAAACAAATATTCTTATGTGTACAACCATTAGACGTACATCTATCTTTAGTACATGGTATATCATCATTGCATTGTAAATGATTATACGTATTAACACATCCAGACACGTCCATTGAACGACTAGGGTCGCACGTATTTCTAGAACATTCAGATTCGTCTTGACATACCGCATGCTTTATATCGTGTTTACAACCTTCATCCGAACATGTATCTTCTGTACATTCTATACCATCGTTGCAAACGGATGGTGTTTTAACATGTACACATCCTTTAAATGGAATACAACTGTCCATGGTACAATCTATATTATCATCGCATAAATCATGGACCGGTATAAATTTACAGCCACTTTGTGTATCACATTCGTCTTTTGTACATGGAATACCATCGTCACAAACGATAGGTGTATGAATACAACCATTTTCTGTGCATGAATCTATTGTACATACGTTATTGTCGTCACAACGACTATCTATTTTATTATGTTTACATCCATTTTCTGTGCACGAATCTATCGTACATTGTATATTGTCATCACAACGCTGATGTACAAAATCAATATAACATCCATCATCTTTACAATAATTTTTTGTACATTCAATACCATCCTTACATTTATCATGTTGATAAAGATGCAAGCATTCGCTATGGTCACAGACGTCCTTTGTACATTCAATACCGTCATCGCAAGATATTTTGTCACTGTTGTCACATGTTGCTATCTCACATCCTTTGTAATAAAACATGCCGTTTGACAAACATTGTGCTTTCACACCAACATTTATATATTCTGAACTACATATTACATTACATTCCGATTCAGTACCTTCTATACATGCATCAGAAATAACGTATGCAGAATCTAATTCACGTGTTTTACATATGCGCTCGCAACCGTTGAATACAAATTCGTCTCCGTCATTTTCGCAAAATTTTTCAATATCCGACACTGCTTTAAACCCTTTTTCACATTTCACATCGCATAATTCTTTTGTAATTTTGTTTTTGGATGTATTGCATCCAATGTATCCTTCTTGTTGATTATTATTCTCACAACGTTTTGAACACCCAGATACTTTGAAATAGTCATCGTTTTTTGGACATTCTAGTTCGACATTTCCTGCTGTAGCACCTGGTTGACATTGAATGAAACAGTCCGATATTTTTGTCAGACCCATTGGGCATTTGTCTGTATCGTATCCAATCATGTTGGTTGGTAAAATGCATGAATTTACATACGACAACGATGCGTCAGAATGTATATTTATAGATTTCCCATCTATGTCAACAAAAACAGTATCGGGATGTATCCTCAACGTTTTTTCTGTTTTTGTTGGTCTATTCTTAAGTACGTTTGTATAAAGTGACCATATGTATATGTTATTGTCATTTGAAGTGTAACTATATTCCATCGTAGTTGGTTCATTCAACCAATGTAGGACCAATACTGATTTTTCTTTATTCAATGGACGCGATACGTTAATTATAAATTCGAATAGAGAATCGGAATGTATAATATTGTCTTTATTTATTGTTTTTAGTTGTAGATTAAATATTTCAAACGCATTTATACAGGATGCCAATATGAAAATCAGAATGAAACGCATTTATACAATATTGATATCTTATATATTTGTTTTTTACCATTATATAAGTTTTTATTTATATGTATACAATGGGTGCGGTATTCGGGTGTAAATCTGGTAGACATACAAATTACACACATTACGATCATCAAGTTGCAAATTGGGAACGTGGAGTCGATGTTGACGACGAAGTACTGACAGTACCACCTGAAAAAAACTACTCGCAACCAAAATATAAACAACCAAAAATTTTATACGCGCGGTGTCATCACTTATCACCATAAGATTGATAAATTTTTATTATTTCTTCTCTTATACCTACAAAGGTGTTATAGTAAGTATAATCGTTTTCTGTAATGTTTGATTCAATTCGAATCAACGCGTTTGTTACTCTATCCCAATAGTCTAACAAATCAGCTTCATTTTTTGCAGTATAAAATGATTTTATTTCTGGTTTTCTATATACTAGTAAAATATGTAAATCATGCATATCAGTAGGGTCTAGATATAATTTATTTTCTATTTCTAATAATATGTTATTTATAATTTCTATACGTTTTTCTATTGATTTATACCTATTAGAGGCCTTTATTATACCTATACAGAATATTATGTCATTAATGTCGTCTTCTAAAGGAGATGCTAAAAATATTTTTGTATATTTGTTCCTTTTTGTATACCATGCACCCATTGTTGAGTATATAGGAGATACATTTATATTCAAAATGAATGTTTCGTATTTGTTAATATCGACTTGTTGTCTTTTTATTTTTGGTATTGTATGGATGAAATTAAAAAAACCAAGAGCACCGTTTATGGAATACAAAATAAGATTTAAATGGTATGATTTTATCATCAATGTTTTTGGAAGTTGGATGTTTTTTTTCGGTGCTGGAACATTTGAAGAACAACTAGTGAAAATGCCTAATGTAGAAACACATTTTATTATGTTAATAATAAGAATTATTTCATTATTATTATGTGGATGTTACATGAAATATACCATACAGCGACCAACCCATCCAGGGTCATTCACTATACCTTCTACTATGAATATGCTGGCATCCATTTCACAATCGGAAGCATTGACCATGGTAGCGGTCCCTGAGTTTGCAGCTTCAAAAGCACTTCGGTTAGCAATTGTAGGTACAATAAGCGGAAGAACTAAATATGAATCGTTATTGTGGGTTATAACATCGTTCATATGTACACATTTTATGTTTATGTACGAGTTTTCGTCAGTTTCGTGGGATATGCCTAGTCATTTGGGTATAATTTGGTTATTGATTTTTATTTGCACCGATTCGTTTACCTCATTATCACAGGAATTAATTTTCAATAAATTTAAAGTTAGCAGTGTGACTATGATGTATTATATCAATATGTATATTGTAATATTGATGATACCTCAAGTGTTGTTGGACCTTACATCTTTTACAACGTTTATCGTATCTTTTTTTGAAGAGCCGATATATTTATTTTATTTGTTTATATTGACATTGTGTATGTTATTCGCGCAATTTTTCACATTGCGTTTAATACGTCAATTTGGTGCTTTATGTTTCGTTGCGACATGTGTCTTTAGGTCGGTATGTATTATTATATTTGCAAAATATTTTATGATAGGAAATGTAGATTTATTAGAATTGTTAGAAGTAGTAGTGCTTATGATGTTTATGTTTTTAGTTTTGACCTATAGAATGAAATATAAAAAAGAAAATAAATTATTGCCACCGGCATTAAATAAATTTTAAACAGATTTAAAATATTGTTTTATACCTGTGGAACCAAATCCGTTTGTTCCTCTCTCTGTATTAGGTAATTTTTCAACTCTCTCAAACTGCGGATTCAACATATATTGTTGTACGATGAGTTGGGCAATTCTGTCACCTTTATTTACCACAAATGGTTGATTTCCTGTGTTGATAAGTATGACTTTAATTTCACCGGTATAATCGGAGTCAATAACTCCTCCTCCGATGATGATTCCGTTACGAATAGCCAGGCCTGAACGGCCTTCAATTTTTCCATAAGTGCCCAACGGAAGAGCCATTTTAACACCCGTCGAAACAGCTCGACGCTGTCCAGGATTGAGAGAACAAGCCTCACTAGCGGCCAAATCAAGACCAGCTGAACCATGGGACCCTGACGAAGGTAAAGATGCATTTGGAGATAATTCCAATAAAATACTTGACATGATTATTTTATTTATATCGGCATTTGTATCATAGATTAATCTAAGTATATGTTAACGTTTTATATACATAAGAGCCCCATTGTATGGCTTGTTCCCATTCGAAATCAAACATCATTACAGTAGCAACCTCTTGCGCAAACCAACGCAACGAATCGCGTGGTGACAAAAGAATAACTGCATGATCACTCTCCAATCCTAAAACTGTTTCACCTGTTTTATAATAACCATAAATGTCACCCTTTTTTGCAACGCGAATGTCAACGCTTGGTCTCGCTTGGTTACTGATGAACATATTAGTGTTTATAAACCCAGCAATACACTTGTAAATGTACTCTCTTTTGTTTACTTTCCATAGTTTTAAACGCTCATACGTGTCGGGGTCTGCCATTAATGCCGATATGATGGCTTTTTTTTCTTCCTGTTCTTGGTCAACATCTTGTACTATAGTATATTTTATGGCAGTTAATATATGTTTTAATGTTTTTTCCGATTCATTGGGGAACATATCTTGTATGTATTTTAAATTGGTATTTTTCTTCTTGAGATTTTTTTCAATAATAAATTGTGCTATGGCTATACGGTGCAATACGTCGGACCACCATGGTAATAGTTTTTTTGAACCAGATGTAGCATATAATAATAAATGCAAACTCGGGTCTTTTTCTGCTTCTTTTAACATTCTTATTCTCGTCTTTTCTATCGTTTCAGCGGCCGATATTAGTCCTGGGCCCAAAAAATCTAAATGACTATCAAATGTTTCGTTTTTGGCCAATTTTCTCAAATCTAATTCAAATTCGGAAATGTCTTCGTCGTCGCTCGAATCTTCCCACATGTATACGTTGTTTTTTTGTTAATATATACTCCTTGAGAATATATAAGTATATTGGTTTTAATAAATGAAGTCCAATGATTTTTTAAAACTCACTGGAACTATAACATGGGGGATATTCATATGGTCTGTATTTGAATGGTCATCATCCAATGCTAAAACGTGGGCAATTACATTAATACCACTGTTTACCATCGGTACCATATATGCAGAATATTACAAATGGATAACTTTCCCTAAATCTGAAAACAATTTTAAAAAATACAAAGACGAAACTGGAAAATGTTTATTCAATGGGTATCATTTAGCATTATTATGTAGAATTATCGCTTTGCTTTTGGCCGTTGTACAAATTCTAGTGTTACGGGAATCAAAAAATTGGGAAGCTATTGTAAAAGATATAAACTCTACCACAAACGTCAAATTAACGTTACCTAACGATTTTGAACAGTATTATATTTATGCGGCAGTTGGTAGCATGTTTTATGTAGTATCCGGTATTGTATTATGTATATCATTGTGCCAGTGTGCAGTGACATTCCAACCGAATGAAAAATTATTCGTGTTGTCATGGGGATTACATGATTTAATTTTAGGGTTTATTTGGGAAGCATTGGCTTTACAGTTTCATGACGTTGTAGACGATAACGATGATTCACATTGGCGCTCTTTATTTAGCAGTATGATTGTTTTTCATATTTTGACCATTTTATTTAATATATGGAACAATAAAGATTATAATATAAATTGGTTCAAATCAAAAACGTTTCGTATTTGTTCTGACGAGACTGAATTGTCTATATTGATGCTTTTTCGATTTTTATTATATTGTGTGATATATTATTGGACCCTAATCAGGTTGCATACAAATGATAAAATGTTAATATCTATGGGTTGGAATAAATGGGGTCTGGAAAGTATAGTCGCATCAACAGGAATAATTATTATCATAAATTTAGTGGATAGAAAAGTATATGTCAGGAAAAAAATAGCAGTAAAAACAAAAGGAAATATATCATCATCTCTCAATTTTTGAACAGTATATATAGGCTTACAAACTTAGTATATATTATATGTCACGATTAAGATTATTTAACAAAGTACCAGAAAACGATGCGTTATCATCCAAGGCACCAGAAGGTTCTCCACACGTACAGACACATCACATGTTGATTGAAGCTGTGCCTGTACCCGTTGGTACAAATGAGTATGACCCAGAAAAAGTTAAGGTTCAAGGAAATATGTTAAAACAATTCAGAGCAACTGCAAAAGATATGTTTGACCCAAATGATTGTCGTTGTGTTACTAATGCGGGCCAACGTCTTTATCAAACACAGGAGACATACGGAACTAGCATGACCGTAGAACAAATGATTGAAACGATGAAAAAAGCTGATTTGACCATGCGTGTTAATTTTAGGCGACCAGGAGTACATTCTGCTACAACTTGTATGGAATTGTCATCTCAACTATTAGAAAGATTGTTACAAGAAAGCGAAGATGCTAAAAACCAAAAAACGTTAGAATTGAGAGTAAAAGCAGAAGCACACGTAGCAGTACCAAAACATGGTGCAATGTTTATTTCCATTACGAAACAGGGTGCAGTACATCTATTGACTCATATTGATTATAAAATTATGAGTACGTATGACAAAATGTACCATTCAAATTAAAAATAACTTATTTTAATAATTCATTCTAATACTATATGTCTTTTACGAATCGGTGGTCTTGGTGGCCTTCTAGGAAACGTCTCTCTTTCAAAAAAAACATAAATAAAATTACTTATAAAACCACATAAGTTGGATTTCCTTACACCTTTTACGTACATATATAAACATACACAAACACATTATATATGAAATTTCTGTTACCATTTTTACTCATTGCATCCGTGTCAGCTAATTGTTCGTGCTCGTGCAACGATATACGTTTAGATGGTTTTGGCAGAATTGGTTGGGAATTCATACACACAATTGCTTCCAATTATCCAGAAAAACCCAATTTCATAGACAAACAGTACATGCTAGGTTTTATGTATTCCATTGCAAACCTATATCCTTGTGAAATATGTCGAAACCATCTACAACATAACCTAGACAACTTTGGATTTCATTTCAATAATAGGACCGACTTGTCCATATGGTTGTGCTTTCTACATAACAAAGTTAATCAAAATAACCTTAAACCAACATTTCCATGCGATATGGACAAACTAGATAATAAGTATAGAATATTCTAGTTTATAAATAAGTCCATTATATAATTAAAAAAATGACTACATTAAGCTTACCATTTGTTGAAATCATATTAGGTGTAGATACCACTGGTTCTATGCAAGCAGTAATAAACAATGCTATATCTACAGCACAGGCAATCGAAACTAAATTAAAAGACTCGCATTTCAATGTTCATTTATCGATAGCAGGTGTGAATGATTTTTCTCCTATTCATGTAGAACACGAAAGCCCTATTGAATGGAATGTCAATTTAGATGCCATTACAGCACATGGTGGCGGTGATACCCCAGAAGCATATTCTACTTTCATCGATGAAGCCTGTACACGTTTAGAAAAAACCAATGACAATGCTATTCGTATCATTATTTTGATTGGTGACTCATACGGTCATGGTATGCCTCCAATACAAAACGGTAGAAATCATATAGATAATTTTTCTGATGGTGACCCAAACGGAATAACCATACCATCGTCCATGAAACGAATGAAAGAAGCAAAAACAACTTTCTATTATGTATTGGCAGGAAAGGCAACAGAAAATTCAGAATTGTGGGGAGCTGCAAATGCGAAATATACTAATGGTGCTGTCATACCTATGAATATAAACGACTTCAAGGAGGGGGAAGAAAACCCAGTAGCAAAAACATTGTCTATGTATATTGAAGGTCAAGTGTCGATGATATCTGCATTAAATAGTAAAAAGAATGAATTAGAAGGCAAAAGCGTGGACGAGATTGCTAAAATTTTGGCTGATTTTATGAACGAGAAAGGCAAGAAAATTGCAGAATTATCTGAAACGGTGGAACATTCGGCAACCGGTGCGATGATAGATAGTGTGGATAGTTCTACTTCGAATACATCGTTTTATAGAAGTTTGGGTACAGTATTGGATAGTGGTATGACAAGTAGTATGCGTCATTATTCTAATGATACGGTTGGTCATTTTAGAGGTGGTACGAGGGATGTTTCGGCAACGATAGAGACGTTGGAAGCCGATTCAAGGTTGCCTAGTATTCAACGAGTAGCCTCATTGGCATCGCAACGTGTTTGATTAAAGTATGAATAGGTAATTAAAAAATGATTATATAAGACTGTATATTATATTAAATGAAATTATTATTATTCATATTTTTTTTATGTTTCACTTTCACACGTGCCAACATACGTGGTTGTACTACAGAGCTAAATTTACATTATAATCCACTCGCTACCATACATGATCAAAGTAGTTGTGTGAACAATACTGAATTGATGGAATTAATTAGCAAGAGAGATTTACGTTTTTATCAATATACATCTCCTAACATAATAGGAGAACGATTTTTTTATTTTCATTACGGTATGATAAATCAGTTTATGCAGACATATCCGCCCGACATTGTTGACCCATATAAGGATGAAGAAAAGATACAGACAACAATTCATGAAATGCTACATACTGTGGCTATGCCAAAGCATGGCACAAAACATAAAAGCATATATTCTGACGGAAGACCAGATGTCTCGGAATGGAGAGATGACGTCAGCTCGAGTGTTACTGACATATCTTTATCAATCATTTCAAACAACCCTTATTCGATGCCTTATGGTAGTGATGAATTATACAATGTATTGTTTATAAAAGGCATTTGTAAGGTTTTGATGAAACATTCTAATAAAACAGAAAAATATATAAGTGCAGAAAATATAATACATTATCTTCAAAGTATTTTAGTTAATGTCACCCAGGATGATTTTAATATGGCAATACATTACATTAACGCTGTAAACGTAAACAATTTCATATTGGCTAACATAACGGCTAGTGAAGAATTTGTTACAAAATACTTCGATAGACAAAAATTTAACAAAATAGTTGAAGATTTAAATACATACTTTAATAATTCTATAAACGTAACAAACAGGACTAATTTTTTTGATAAAAATGCTAACGATATACCTGTTGTAAATATAACCAGATATAATCGTTTCATTGAACTATCGACCAGCGCCTTCTTATACGGATTTAATAATTTTATATACGAAACAACGCTCGCGAATATTTCTACGACTAAATATGATAAAGAAATACAGGATAAAAAAAGAAAATCAGCTTTAAGAATAACCGACCCGAATAAAATATTTTATTCAATTGAAGAATTAATACAATCCACGATTCGAAAAATGTTTAAATTTGTTTTATTAGTACAGGAGACGGACCTTTTGTACGAACCTTTTAAACAGACGATTGTTCAATGGACATATATATCAAAAGACATAGATGATCTTGAACTTCAAATATCAGAAATGAAACAAACATTGAATTCATTTCCAGAACATATGTATTACGAATATATGAAAACACTTAATGACTATCTGATTATTAAATCTAAGACTGGTCAAGACTACACAATTTTGCCTACTCGTTACAGAAACATTACGATTGATAGTTACTCGTACATTATATTAGATTCTTACCTTACTGATGATGGCCATTATGCTATACGTATATATGGAAATCCGAGTATTACAAATACGACTAATATACAGTATAAACCATTTACAGACGATGAAAGAACATTATTATTTTCAAATTCTACATGGGGTGAACTTTTTACCATTAGTGACGTCCTTAAAAGTCAAAGAATCATAAATGACTTGGAAAAAGTGATCGATCCTTACGCCGTACTGAACACGTCTTTATTATATTACGGTGAGAATCAAGATAAAGGTAGGAAATCATTTAAATATATGTTAGATTTTTTAACAGAAGAGAACTTAAATTTATTTGATGATACCTCAGATGATACCTGGGATGAATTTGATTTAAAAACATTTGATTTCGTTATAAATTTAGGAAAGAAATCGTATGATACGTTAGTAGGTTTTGATGACACCTCAGTCTTAAATATTCGGGCGACTATTTTTATAACGATCTGGAATTGGCTAATAATGAATAGCTTTGATACATTATTAACATTGAAACCGGAGTTTGTTGAAACATATTTAAAGGCGGCATTACATTATATTGCTTTGAACGATACCAGTTTAGGTTATAATAACGATACATATGTAAATTTTGCAAACACTATTAATTTTGATTCGTTTAATATAATTGACGTTACAAAACAACTTAACATATCTATTGACTCATCGGTTAACAGTTTAAGGGATGTTACATTTGAGAAATACTATGAAATCTTAACGAAATACTACGATATGTTTAAGTACTTTAATATATTTCATGGGTTAAATTATTTTTATCATTATAATAACCTTGCTGATGACGACTTTTTGAATATGAATATAAAAGGTGATGTAAAATCAAGGTTTATTAGAAATGAATTAATTTATATACTTTTTTTTGAGAGTAAGGAGGATAATTCAGCACAATATGTAAGACACAGTAATAATATACAAGCTGCGACATTAAAAGACATACGTTACAATGACAATAGAACAATTAAATGGGTGTCAATTGATGATGATGTGTGTGCATGTGTTCCTGATGATAAGTATTTAGGTTTGCGGTGTGCAAATCCGGATTGTACTTTTTCAGATATTGATTATGCAAAAATTTTATTTATGATGTATTCGGACCAAAATAATAAAATTAATAAATTATCTTTGGATTACGAGTGGAAGGACTTTGGATTATACAATAAAATTATATATGATATATTAGGTGGCGATTCAGAGATAAATGAGATAGATTTTATAAACAAATACGCAAAATATCCAAATGTAATCCAAATGGAAGAAGGTATATATTATGGCTATAACATTCCTTTTAGGTTAAGAGATATATCTGACGGATATTTTCTTGAGGTTTTGAACGATACTATATTGTTTGACGATACTTTAATAGAATTATATGATATAAAATTAGATAATGAGAATATTGATAGGTTTTTTGATAGAAGAACAAAATACGAAGAATACAAGTTCAACCCGTCGATAGGAGCATATGTGTATGACAACAGTGGCAAAAATAGTTACTATGTAGCTCCATATAATACTGGTTCAGGAGGTATACTTCCAGGAAAATACCTTACATACGATTTAGATGTTAAGATTATAAACGTTGAACGAGACAACGATGGTTCATATTTTTTAAAATACAATAGGTTAAGTTCATTGTATAGATACCTTCAAGAATATGGAGAAAGATTGTATATCAAGCGAAATGATATACCGTCTTTGTATAAACCGACGGAAGGAAAAATCCCATTTTGGTCATCAGATGAGAACAGTTTCATATATGGAGAATATTTATATAAAGATGAAAATTATATTGGTAGCTCCGTAATTAATATGGGAAAATTTTACAAAGAATGTGTAAAAAACAAATTTTTATCTCCAAAAAATATCTATTGGCATTCTAACCATTTGATTTATCAAATGAAATTAGAACATGCGATACCATCTGAAGAATTCTACCATGATGGGCATACTGTTGCATCTAATGAAACGTTTTATTTTACAGACAGTAGCACGAGTTTTTATCCACATGTTTTAAATACGATTGAAAAATTAAATTTGGTATTACCTCTTTTTTATGTTCATTCAGAGCCTCGAGTAAAGCTATTGTCGAATTATGAATTAAATAAATCGTATACTACTAATTTAACAATTAAAAACATATGCGGCGATATCACGACTATGAATTTGACTGTCACATGTGTTTTGCCTTGTAAAGAAGCTATAAAGAAGTATTGTTCATATGATGATATTTATGAATTTAAAAATGAGTTAAATCAATGTAATAGTGTTTGTAGAAACGAATTAAAAAAATCGTGTGCACCACAGATTTGTCCTTATCATTTTAAAGATTGCTATGGCAATGGTGACGCGGATGACGTTGACATGGATTTAGTGAAAACAAATCTAAAAGATTTGATTGCATGTGATTCAGATTCAACACCAACAACATACAATAATTATTTTCCATCCGATGCCGACGACAATTGGTATCGATACTTACAATATAGAAATTACAGTATTGGATAGTGGTATGACAAGTAGTATGCGTCATTATTCTAATGATACGGTTGGTCATTTTAGAGGTGGTACGAGGGATGTTTCGGCAACGATAGAGACGTTGGAAGCCGATTCAAGGTTGCCTAGTATTCAACGAGTAGCCTCATTGGCATCACAGAGATTATAATAAGAATATTCTATATAATAAATAAAACAATAAATAAATTAAAAGATGGGTGACATTAACATTCAAGATTTTGATGCTGCCAAAGTCGAATTTACAGGTATGCTTCCCGACATCAACGAAAAGAAAGAAGAGCTCAAAACGTTGAAGAAGGTGCATAATATACACAAACAAACTATATACAGTTACATGCGAGAAAACGGTATAGAAGAACTCGATGTAGGAGGATACTTATTTAGTATAAAAACGAAAGAACGATTGGCTATCAAACAATCCGATTTGGAACAGTTGCTTGACCCTCAGACGCTCGCACCGTTTTACACCTCGAAAGAATCGTTGGGGGTTAAGAAACGCAAAATTACTCCTCCTTCTTAGTCTCGTCGTCTTTTGGCTTGCTTAATCGTTGGTATTCGTAATAAAAAGCGATTGCAGTTATTGCTAGTATAGTTGCAGTAGAGATTATTCCTATTTGTAACCTATTCATTTATAAAAATATTTTATTTGTACTTATACGTCTATTTTTGTAAACACAATATACCTATTATCTTAGCAGCATTTTCTTTTGTTATGGCTTCGCAATAATTTTCTGTTTTGTTGAACCAATTGGGACCACAATCTTGTTGTATGATATCTTTTACTATATTGTTAGCATATATGGTGATGATAATGTTTAAAAATATTAGGAGGCGAATCA